>Ga0256842_1001400_pt1 | contig 19305 bp, 19 predicted proteins | sample 4559240metaG_FD_185973 | JGI IMG/M metagenome (GOLD analysis project Ga0256842, IMG submission 185973) | Hydrothermal vent microbial communities from Guaymas Basin, Mexico - 4559-240 | ecosystem: Environmental > Aquatic > Marine > Hydrothermal vents | place: Mexico: Guaymas Basin | collected... | reverse complement strand
ATAACCATATCGTTTAGATTTTCATCATCTGCATACTTCATTATTTTATCACTTGCCAAGTTTGATGTTAAGATGATGATAGTGTTTGTAAAATCAACCGTAACACCTTTGTTATCTGTTAATCTTCCATCATCTAACACTTGAAGCAAGATATTAAACACATCTGGATGAGCTTTTTCAACCTCATCAAAAAGTATAACTGAGTATGGTTTTCTTCTTACTGCTTCTGTAAGTTGTCCACCCTCTTCATATCCAACATACCCAGGGGCTGCACCAACTAAACGAGAAACTGCATGTTTTTCCATATACTCACTCATATCTATTCTTATCATAGCATCTTCACTATCAAATAAGAACTTCGCTAGAGTTTTTGCAGTTTGTGTTTTACCCACACCCGTTGGTCCTAAAAATAAGAAACTACCTATTGGTGAGTTAGAACTTGAAAGTCCTGCTTTATTTCTTTTTATAGCACGAGCTACTGCATGAGTTGCTTTTTCTTGCCCTACTACATCTTTGTTTAACTCTGCTTCAACATTTAAGATTTTTTCTTTTTCACTCTCAAGCATTTTATTTACTGGGATATTTGTCCATCTTGAGATGATACTAGCAATTGACTCTTCATCAACACTGTTTTTAAGTAGTGTTCCACTTTTTTGCATCTCATCCCATTTCTCATTTAGCTGTTTTTCTTCCTCTATAAGTTTTGGAATCTCACCGTACTCTATCTCTGCTGCACGGTTAAACTCTGACTTACTTTTAGCTAGATTTGCTTCTCTTTTTTTAGCTTCTATCTCATTTTTGATGCTAGAAATTCTCTCAAATACTGTTTTTTCACTCTCAAACTGAGACTCTAGTTTTTGTATCTCTTCATTTACATCTGCTAACTCTTTTAAAATCTCTTCAAGTCTTTTTTTATTAGCTGGTGTATCTTCCATTTTAAGTGCTTCTTGTTCTACTAAAAGCTCTGATTTTCTTCTTTTTGCACTACTTAGTACATTTGGTTCAGACTCTATTTGCATCTTTAACTCTGCTGCTGCTTCATCTATAAGGTCTATCGCTTTATCTGGTAAAAATCTATCTGCTATATATCTATCCGATAATTTCGCAGCAGCTACCAATGCACTATCTACTATGGTAACATTGTGATGAGTCTCAAGTCTCTCTTTTATACCTCTTAAAATCTGTAAAGATTGATTTACAGTTGGCTCATCAAGATTTATCGGTAAAAATCTTCTTTGAAGTGCTGCATCTTTTTCAAAGTATTTTCTATACTCTTTTAGAGTTGTAGCACCGATAGTGTGCAATTCTCCCCTCGCAAGTGCAGGTTTTAAGATATTTGCAGCATCCATACTACCCTCAGATGCTCCAGCACCAACTATGGTGTGAATCTCATCTATAAAAAGGATGATATTTCCACTTTGTTTTACCTCATCTATAACAGCTTTTAATCTGTCTTCAAACTCTCCACGGTATTTTGCACCTGCTATTAATGCACTCATATCTAGTGCAATTAGTCTTTTGTTTTTAAGTGAAGTTGGAACATCCCCACTTTGAATTCTTTGAGCAAGACCCTCAACAAGTGCTGTTTTACCAACCCCTGGTTCACCTAAAAGCATTGGGTTGTTTTTTGTTTTACGGATTAGAATTTGCATCATTCTTGTTATCTCTTCATCACGACCGATTACAGGTGAAAGGTTACCCTCTGCTGCTTGAAGAGTTAAATCAATACCAAACTTTTCTAAAGATTCTAAAGTCTCATCGCCAGATTGAGAGTCTATCGTAGCTCCACCACGAGATTCTTCAAGGTTTTTAGCTAGAGTCATCACATCTACATATTTTTTAAGTAAGCTACTAAATGGTTCAGTATTTAGATTTGCTAATATATAAGTATCTACTGCTAAAAAGCTATCACCATTTTTAGTCATAAAAGCTTCAGCATTTTCAAGTGATGAAACAAAATTCCTTGATAATTTTATATTTTCTTTTGTAACTGAAGATGATTTTGGTAGTTTTTCAGCCAAACTTTTTACTTCAAGTTCAAGTGCTGATTTATCTACATTCATCTTATTAAACATCTGATTTAGTATAGAATCAGAGTTAGTAAGCAATGCCCATAAAAAGTGTATAACTTCTACTTCGTTGTTTTTGTTATAAAGTGCTAATGATATAGAAGACTCTATGCTTTGAGTCATATTATGTGTTAGTTTTTCAAATATATTGTTTGCCATAATGCATCCTTTTGTTTTTAATTGATGACATTATAGCAAGTTGAGTGTATCTTTGTCAAGTCTTTTTAGTCTATCTTTCTTATCTTAATCAAATAACAATAAAATAAAACATTAATATAGCCAGAGTTATAGGCTTTTAATGTTAAAAAAATTAAAATAAAAAAAGTTTATTTTGAAAATATTGAACAAGTAAAAAGAAAAAAATCTTTTTACTTTGAAGAAAAATTATTGTTTATGAACTAGATACATACCAATAGCTTGAAGTTTTTTACCTTTGATATTACCACAAGATTGAGACTCTTTCAAAAATGCTTTTGCTTGAGCTGTTGAGATAAACTCTTTTGAGATTGGTTTACAAATCTTTTTATACATCATCTCACCTTTTTTTATCATCATAGCTTGTTTCTTTTTAATTACAGCCATTTCTTTTGCATGAGATTTTTTTACAAGTTTAACTAACTCATCAAACTTCATTAGTTTTCCACCGTTTTCTTTTTGAAATTTAAGTGCTGCTTCTTTTGTTCCAAAAGCATATTTACTAACCATACTCATAGTACCAGGTTTTTTACTACCTACTACAAAATATGCATCTTTAGATGGGATAAACTTTAAAGTAGTATTATCAACAACTCTAAAGTTAGTCAAATCTCTACCATTTACAACGGCATCTTCTATCATACAAGTTATAGAACAATATTGGTTGTGGATATGACCATGGTCTGCTGCATGATTTGTTCTATAAAACATAGGCAAAGTCATACCACATACACTACAGTACATCTTTTCATTTCCACTTTTTACAAGTGTAGCTTTATCCAAAGGAACTGCTCTATAATTTTTTTGCATATTCATAGCATTTAAACTAACTACTATAAACAACATAGTGAAAAGTATTTTTTTCATTTTATTCTCCTAAAAAATTTTTAAAATTGTATCAAAAAATTGTGAAATAAATGTGAAACATAAATTTATATTATTAAATTTATTATTTTAATCTATAAACTAACTTTACTTCAAGTTCAAAATTTTTAGAAAAAACACCTTTAGGTGGAGGCAATGGAAAAGTTTTTTTTATGGCTTTTTTAACAGATTTATAAAATATTTTTTTTCCATCTATAATATCTATACTTACTAGTTCACCATTTGTAGATACTATAAATTTTACTTTTACAAAACCTTGAATCCCTCTTCTTATAGCTTTTTTTGGATATTTTTTATGCAAAGTTATGGTTTGTTTTATAAGCTTATAATATTTTTGCTTTTTTAGCTCATTTTTTTTATCGTTTATACCATTTTGCTTTTTTTGTACTATTGGTTTAACTATTGGTTTTGGTTCTATTGGCTCTTTTTTAACTACTTTATCTATTTTAGATTGTTTTTTTATAACTTTTTTAACTGGCTTTTTTTTAACTATTTTTTTATGAATTACCTTTTTTTGCTTATGTTTCTTTTTTATAACTTTTTTAACCTTTGGCTTTATAACTTTTTTAACCTTTGGCTTTATAACTTTTTTAACCTTTGGCTTTATAACTTTTTTTTGTTTTGTAATCTTTTTATTTTCATTAGGTTTTAAAATCTCTTTTTTTAAAATAGTAGGCTCTACAATAGTAACTAAAGATACTTTTACCTTTTTTAATTGTTCTTTTTTGGCACTCACCTTTAGATGCTCTTGCAAAAAAAATATATAAAACCCTATAAAAGTGATATATAAAAATAATGTTAAGAAAAAGGACTTAAAATATCTATTCATGTGAGTTACCAAATATTAACAACCTGAGTTCTTGGAAGTATAAAAAACTATTTTTTTAAAATTTGTATTTTAAATTTGCATACATATATCTACCTGGTTCATTTAACAACATAACATCACCTGTTGTACCATCACTAAGAAGAATCAAGTCTGCATAAGTATTTGATACAGCATAAGTTGTATCAAAAATATTATCTATACCAACTGTCATCTCAAAACTATCTCCAAACTCTTTTTTTGCTTTTAAATTTACAACATTATAACTATCTAATGCTTGTTCACCATTATCTGAGTCATAGTTATTCCAAGAGTTTGCATGTATCAACTCTATCTTAGTTGTTAAAGAATCATCAACATCATAATTAAGAGCTATATTTATCTTAAGTGGTGTTATATCTGCCAAATCTGTGTCTGTTTGATTAGTTAGTGTTGTCTCACCTGTTATTGTATTTACATTTGTACTTGTCATAGCTTCATCTTTTTGACCTCTTTGATAAGCTACACCTAAATCTACATACATATTGTCATCAATATCATAAGAACCACTCATCTCAAAACCATAAACATAAGCATCTATATTTTCAAAAGAGTGATATGCTACTGTTGTTGGTGTTCCCATCTTTGAAAATGTTTTTGTATTACCTTTATTAAAATAAACATAATCATCTAACATACTATAAAAAGTTTTAAATTTAAAAGAACCATTATCATACTTTTTTTCAACACCTAAGTCTATCTCTGTATTTGTTGTTTCGTCCAATGTAGGTGTACCACTCATAACATTCACAGAACTGTTAAAGTATAATTCTCTTCCATCTGGAACACGACTAGCTCTACCTATACCTAGAAAATATCTTGTATTACTATCTGTTGTTAGTGTAGTTAAGATATTTGCATCTACAAAGTTGAAATCTCTATCTGCATAAGTTGTATTTGCTGTACTTATAATTGTATCGTTATATCTTGCACCAACTTTTACATTTAAATTATCTATATCTTTGTTGTATTTTACAAATAAAGCATTGTTTGTAGTATCTACATCCTGAATAGAAACTCTACCCGTAAGAGATGTCTTTGTTCCATAACCTATATATATACCATCCCAATTTCTTTTACTATAATCTAACCCAACTGTTAATAAATCTTCATTTATTTGAGTTTCGTTTATAAGTTTAAAGCCTGTCATATCTGTTGTTAGTTTACTTACAACTTCATTGTTTGAATTTTCTATACCATCTGTATTATCAGAATCACTAGATAATCTATACTTTGTACTCATAGGGTGTGTTACTTGTGAATTGTAAGCTTTAAAAGTAAGTTTTTTAGAATACTCGCTTATATCTCTGATAGTATATTTTAAATTATAAATATCACTATTATCATAAGATGCATCCATTTTACTGTTACCATAAAGTACATCATCACTTCTATTTGCTGTTATACTAGCTTCTAAATCTTGATTATCAGTTACTTTTACAAATACTTTAGCCATAGCTGTTTTCTTTGTATATGCATCCATATCCATATATCTATCTTGATATTCTGGATTTTTACCTTGTGCTGTGATTGTATTTGCATTGGCTATCTGTTGAGCCATAGTGTTGCCATCACCATCTTCATACTGAGCACTATTTTCATAAGATGTACTAACTAAAACTTTTACTCTATCGTTTCCACCACTAACTTTTGCACCAACTTTTCTATAATCAAAACTTCCAACAGTTGTTTCAACTTCACCTTTAAACTCTTTTGTAGGCTCTTTTAATTTGACTTTTACCTCACCACTTAGAGTTCCAAAGTTTTCAACATTATAAGGTCCCTCTGTTACTGTTACACTTTCTACATTTGAAGCAACTATATGTGAAGTTGGTGGATCCATTCTATTTGGACAAGCTCCACATATTTTTGAATCATCTACAGTTATAACGATATTATCTCTTTTTTGCCCTCTTAAAATTATATCATTTGCTATACCACTTCTTCTTATCATATCTATACTAGGTATCTGTTTATAAAGAGTCTCAGCTAAATCTGCACTTTTTACCTCTTCGCTACTAACATTTTCTATAACCTTAGTATCTATAAGTTCCCCTTGAACATCAATATCACCCAAATCAGCTGCATTTACACCAATAGCAAAAGCACATATTACTGAAAGATATATTTTACTTTTCATACTCTCTCCAAACATTTTATTTTAATCTTATAATATAAGAAAATTGTGAAAAAATTGTGAAATTATCGGATGAAATGTCTAAGATTATATCTATTGTAGTAGATGTCTATAGCTTCTTTTAATTGAGTGTCACTTAGATTTGAATCATCTTTAAAACCTGATTTTATGATAAAACTATATGGCATTATAGATTTGTTTGAAGATGGGTATTTTAAAAATCTAAAAAGAGCCTTTTTAACTCTTCTTTCGCTACTATATTTTAATGTATATTTATTCATAAAGAGTCTTAACTCCTTTTTATTTTGATGACATTTTAAACAATTTTCATCAAATATATCTCCAAATAAAATTGTAGTAAATAAAATCATAAACAATATTTTTACCATTTTAAAATTACCTTTGTACCTTTATCTTTTAACGAATCTATATTTATTTTTATATTATACTCTTTTATAATGTTATAAATGATGCTATAACCTATACCAAAACCACCATTTGTTTTATCAAACCGTTTATATCTTGTAAAAATCTCTTTAACCTCATCTTCATACATACCTATCCCAAAATCTTCTATACTAAAATGTATTTCATCTAAAGTTATAATGATTTTCGAGCCTACATTTGAGTACTTTATTGCATTTGATATAAGATTATCAAATAATCTTTCAATTTTTAGTTTATCTATAACCAAATATATATCATCTTTTATCTCTTTTTTAAATTCTATATGTTTGTTTGTGGCTAAGATATCAAAATACTCCAACCTTTGATAAAGTGTCTGTGAAATATTTATATTTTGATTGTTTGATTTTTGCTTGTTATTTAAAAGTAAAAAAGACAAATCATCATATATTGTAGAGATAGTTGTTGCTCCAATCTTTATACGGTTTATTTTTTTTAGATTTTTTTTATCTATAGTATCTAAGTTTAAAAGCTCTATATTGTTTAATATAGCACTTATAGGTGTATTTAATTCATGAGTTGTATCTTTGATAAATCTATCTAAAAGTATTAAATTATCACTTAAAGGTTTTATCAACATCTTAGCTATAATAAACGATGTCAAAATCAAAAAAAGTATGATAAATAAAACAACAAATACCATCTTTTTATACTTAGATTTTAACTCATAACCTTTTTGTTTTTGTATAACTAAATAAGCTGTTCCTAGATAATAAGGCTCAACTTTATATATAAAATATATATATTCATCTTTAGATATATATTTTTTATCTTTAAAAACTATTTTTTGTTTAAATGTTGAAAATATCATATTATAATCTATATCATATATAGCACTTTCAAGCCCATCTATTCTAGGATAAATAACAACTTCATCAACTATAGCTTCATCAAAATCCTCTAACTTTGAGATAATATAGTTTGCTTGTGTATTTGTTTGTTCTCTATGTAGATTAAAAATCTCTTCTTTTTGATTTTTTATATATAAGAAACTTATACTTATAACTAGTAATATTGTAGTGCTTAGATATATAAAAACAATATTTAGTATAGTTTTTCTAACACTTTTATTTTTTGATAGTTTAAACCACAAGCTTATAGCCCTGTTTTTTTATACTTATGATTTTTTCTTTACCTATCATCTTTCTTATATTTTTTATATATGTTCTTAAACTTGCTTCACTATGGGTCTCTGAAGTATTCCAAACATTTAAATATATATTTTCAAGTGTTATAATTTTATTTTTGTATTTAATAAAAAGTTTTAAAAGTTGTGTCTCTTTTTGATTCAACTTTATAGCAGAACTATCTTTTAATAAAGTGTTTGAACTTATATCAAAAAATATATCTGTATCTAATTGTACTTTTATATCTTTTGTTTTAAAACTTCTTTTTACAAGTGTATTTATACGGTGAAGTAGCTCTTTTAAAGCAAATGGCTTTCGTAAATAATCATCAGCACCAACTTCATATCCCTTGTCTAAACTATCTATATCATTTAATGTTGTGGTAAATATAACTGGAGTATATATATCAGAATCTCTTAAATTTTGAACCAATTCAAACCCATTTATATCTGGTAAATTTACATCAAAAATCAGCACATCAAAATTACTCTTATAAAGTTTATTTAAAGCTTCTTTACCATTGTAACTTACATCAACATCAAAATCATTCTCCTCTAAAAACTCTTCAATAGTTTCAGATAGATTTATATCATCTTCTAAGTATAGTATCTTAATCATCTTTCATACCGACTAAGCATAGATGGATTTCCACTTACCCCTCCACTATGTATATATGTTACTTTTTCATCTGTTTGTTCAAGAAGTGTTATCCACATAGATGGAGCATATAACAAATCAAATTCTATACCAGCATCTAAAGTTTTTTTATATATTTCATAAAACTCTTTATATGGCTTAGCGAAATGGTATTTTTTCTTTGGTTGCAATATAATCAAATTTGAAGGGATATCGCATAGTGCTTGCATCTGTTTTTTTAGATAAGAAACATCGCCTATACACGGTGTTGTATAAACCTTATACTGAGGAAGTGCAAGTGCTAAAAAAAGTGCGGTTGTGCCTGTACCAGATGGTGTAGCTAAAACTTTAGTCTCTAAGTTTGCTTCTTTTATCTCTTGTGCTAAAACTTCTAAACCCTCTCTAGCCTCACCTACTGCTCCACCTTGGTCTATGATAAAAGTTCTTTCATCAAGATTTAGCCGTATCGTATTTATAAAATTTTTATACTCATCATAAGGTATCTCAATATGCTTCATACCTAATTTACAAGCTTGAAAATAGTTACCAAAATTTTGTGATTTTTGTGTTTGTGAGATTGGTTTTGTATAATATATAAACTTCCAACCTTTTTTTTGACACATAGCAGATATAGCTAACATAGCATTTGACTGAGTCCCACCATAAGATATAATGGTATCAAATCTATTTGATGGAGTTTGAAGAAGAGTGTATAGTTTTCTATACTTATTTCCTGCCAAATAAGGATCTATAAGATCATCTCGTTTGACAAGAAACTCCCTACCATCTAACACTAAAGTAGATATGGTAGATTTAGTATGCATCTATTTTATAGTTGCTTTCTTTTGAAGTTTTTCCATTGTTTTTTTCATAGCATCTTTGAATTTTTCCATTCTAAGTCTTTGTTCTATAAAAGATTTAACTTCATCAAAAGTTCTTACACTAGCAGATTTTTTACCCTCAAGATAGATTATATGATAACCAAACTGAGTTTTTACAGGTTTTTTAGTGATAGTACCAACTTTCATAGAAAATACTTTATCGTTAAATGCTGGAACCATCTGTCCTTTACTAAAAAAGCCTAAATCCCCACCTTTTGATGCACTAGGACCAATAGAAGCTTTTTTAGCTAACTCTATAAATTTAGCTTTTAAAGCACTACCTTTTAAACCTTTTAGCTCTGATATAATTTTTTTAGCTTCATCTTCTGTTCTAACTAAGATATGACGAGCATGAACACTCTCTTTTTCGTTAAATTCATCTTGATTTTTATTATAATATCTTTTTAACTCTTTTTGAGAAATTTTTATCTTATCTAACTGTTGTTTTTGCCAAACTTGGATAGCTAACTCTTTTTTTATACGAGCTTGAACTTTTTTAAACTCTTTTTTAAACTCTTTAGATTTAAGTACACCAGTTTTTACAGCATCACCGTAAACTAACTCTTTAGCTATAAGCTGTTGAAGAACTTGTTTTCTAAACTCTACTTGTTTGTCTGCTGGAACTTGGTTAAATCTACCTTGAGTAGCTTCCATAAGAGCATTGTTTACATCCTCAGATGTTATCTTTGAGCCATTTACTGTTACTAAAACTTGAGCACTTAGTAATGAACCAGTCAATAAAAATGCAGATAAAAATTTTGTTGTGAATTTCATAGTCAGATACTTCCTTCTTTTAATTATTATTGTAATTTTAGTAAGTTTTAACTAATAGTTATTAAATAGAGTATAAAATACATTTATGAAAAAAGCAACAAGAGAAGAGATTCAAGAGATTTACCAACTATTTGTAGAGAGATATAGTGATGCCGTAACTGAGTTAGAGTATAAAAATGCTTATGAGTTAGTTATAGCTGTAGCCCTATCAGCACAATGTACCGATAAAAGAGTAAATATTATAACACCTGCACTTTTTGAGAAGTATCCAACCGTATATGAATTGGCAAAAGCAGATATAGAAGATATAAAAGAGATTATAAAAAGCTGTTCATTTTTTAATAACAAAGCCAAAAATATTATAAAAATGGCACAAAGAGTTGTTGAAGTATATGATGGTGAGATACCTATGAATGAAAAAGATTTACAAACATTAGCTGGAGTTGGTCAAAAAACAGCTAATGTAGTGATGATAGAATACACAGGGGCAAATCTAATGGCTGTAGATACTCATGTTTTTCGAGTCTCACATAGATTAGGTCTTAGTGATGATAAAACTGCTATAAAAACAGAAGCAACACTTGTAAAAAAGTTTAAAAATAATCTTCATGCATTACATCAAGGTATGGTGCTATTTGGTCGCTATATATGCACAGCCAAAAATCCAAAATGTGATGAATGTTTTTTAACACAGTATTGTAAAACAAAGGAAACATTTAAAGTATGATAAAAAAAACTATATTAATCATCTCTATACTTTTTTTTACAGGATGTGTAAACAAACATGGTATATCTCTAAAGTATTATAGTGATTGTGAAGAATACTACGATATGCAAGGTTATTATCATAAAGATTGTGGAAAAGACGATATTATGACATATAAAGAGATGAAAGCAAAAACAGATGCTTTACTTGGAAAAACTAAACCGATACAACCAAAAGGTAATGTTTGGTAAGATACTTTCTTAACTTATGCTACCTAGATGGCAGAACTTCTTTTTAAAAATATATATAATTTCAGCATAAATAAAAAATATACATAAAACAAACAAAAAGGAGTTCATTATGTTAGTAACAAGATATAATCCAACTATGCAAATGAGAGAATTTAGAAGAGGTTTTGATATACTAAATGCTATGCTTGATGAGTTTAACCCTCAAACTGTTGATGAGGTAAAAACAGATTTTTCTCCAGCTATCAACACTAGAGAGGGTAAATTTGCTTACCATGTAGAAGTTGATCTACCAGGTATGAAAAAAGAAGATATCAATATTCAAGTTGAAGACAATGTACTTGTAATCTCAGGAGAGAGAAAAGTAAAAGATGAGATAAAAAAAGAAAACTACTATAAGATAGAGAGTAATTTTGGTTCTTTTTCAAGATCATTTACACTACCAGATGATGCAGATATTGAAAACATCCATGCAGAATCGACAGATGGTGTACTAGAAGTTGTTGTACCAAAACTAGAAGTACAAAAAGCTGATAAAGTTAAAAAAATAGCTATAAATTAGTAGGAGGTGTTATTATGGATATTGTAAAAAGTACAAAAGAGATCACTAAAGAGGTTGAAAAAGGTGTTGAAGTTGTAAGTAAAAAAGTATCTGAAACTTTTAATAACTTGGCTTCTCATCTACCATTTGCTAACCTTGCTAAAAAAGAGGATAGTACTTTTCATATAGAGGTTGATTTACCAGGTGTAAAAAAAGAAGATATAGATATCAAAGTGGAAGATGATGTTTTAGTAGTAACTGCTATCCGTCACTATAAAGAGGAACTTACTCGTGATAACTACTATATCTGTGAAAGTTCATTTGGTAAGATGGAAAGAAGATTTATACTACCTGAAAATATAGATACATCAAAAATAGATGCAAGTTTTAATGATGGAAGATTGGAGATAGAACTTCAAAAAACACAAAAAGCAAAACCAAAAAGCATCTCTATCAAATAAAAAGTTATAAATAAGAGTTCATAGTGTATAATCTACACTATGAACAAAAACACATCCCAACAACTCGTACTAAAAGAGGTTCAAAACTCACCATTAGTCGTAAAAAATCAAAAAGACTTATATCTAAAAAAAGGTGACGACCCTTTATCTAGTGGAGATACTCAAAAATATTTTTACTTTGTGATAAGTGGTAAGATAAAAATCTACGATATAGATTTTCAAACATCAAAAGAACAGACACTTTATATGTTATCTCACGGAGATATGTTTGATGTGGTCTCACTACTAGATGGAAAACCAAATCAATATATCTCTGAGGTACTAGAAGATACCCATCTTATACAAGTCCCTTTAGATGATGTAAAACAGATGATACTAAAAGATGAAAAATTTAGACAATATTTTTATCACTATATAGCATCTCAGTTAAGATCTATGGAAGATTTGGCCATCAGCCTATCTTTTTATGATGTATATCAAAGAGTGGTTCAGTTATTTACAAGATTTACACAAACTATAGATGGTAAAACAAAACTAAGAGTTATAGATAACCTAAGTCATGAAGAGATAGCTTCTATGGTAGGCTCTGTTAGAAAAGTGGTAAACAGAACTCTACAAAAACTTAAAAAAGATGGCATCATAGAAGTCTCAAGAAAAAACATACATATCAAAAACTTTGAAAAACTTTTAGAAAGTTTAAATACTTAGCTTATTTGATAGCTATAAAAGTTGCAAAATTAGCCCAGCGAAAAACCACTTCACAGTGGCTAAAACCAGCTTTTAGTGCCATCTTTATATTTTCCTCTTCACTATACGGTACTAGTACATTTTCCAAAGCTTCCCTTTTTTGCATTATCTCATACTCTGAGTAACCTTGTGTTTTTTTAAAGTCATAGTAGCACTCTATCAAATCTTTGTTGAGTTTAGAGTGATGAGATATAACCTTTTCACTAAATATAAAGATTCCATCATCTTCTAAAGAGTTTGCAATTTTTTGTATAAGCTCTTCACGGACTAATGGTCTTATAAACTGTAAAGTGTAATTACTTATAAAGATATTTGCTTTTTTATAATCGTACTTTAGTATATCTGCATTTTGAAGTTCTATATCTGCTCCAAATGCTTCACACTTCTTTCTAGCACGACTTAGCATCGCTTCTGAGTTATCAAGCCCAACAAGAGATGCTTTTACTTTTAGTTTTCTATTGATGTTGATAAGCAAAGATGCAGTTGAACACCCAAGGTCATAAACAACTCCACCCTCTTTTAAGTTTTTATACACAAAAAATTCTGTTATCTTTTGGCTCTCTTCATAAAAAGGGACACTTCTTGCTAACATATCATCAAAAACAGCAGCAACTTCTTCGTCAAATTCAAACTGTTTTTTTATAGGTTTGGCAAATACTTTATCGTTCATAATCTTTGTCTATTCAAACTCTGCTGATTGTCTAAAACATAGTCTAGTTTTATCTTGTTTAAACTTTTTATATAGTTTAAATTTCATCTTTTGCAAAGCTTCATCATCTACACCAAACTCTGCTTTTATCTCATCATCACTTAGCCCTGCACTATCCATTGCAAAAAGTTTTAACTCTTTTTTTGTAAGTTTTGATTTCATAACTCCGTATAATTCTTTATCATCTTCTATCAAATCAACTATATCTAAAACACAAAACTCTGCTAATTTTTCTCTAAAATCGTTTTCGTTGTTGTATTGTCTCCATATTGTACTCTCTAGCATCTATATTTCCTTTAGTATTTGTGTTAAATCTTTTTCATTTATAATTATTGTAGCTTCTTTTTTTAGTATATCTCTACCACAAAAAGCTACTCTAGTTCCGGCATGAGCAAACATACTTAAGTCATTTGCACCATCTCCACAAACTAGAGTTTCATCCTCTGTTACACCTAAGATATTTTGAAGTCTTGTTAACATATCACCTTTTGAGTGGCTAAACATCATGTCCCCTCCTACTAAACCAGTAAGTTTTCCATCTTTTTCGTGTAAAACATTTGAAAAATCAGCATCATAACCTAGTATATCTTTTGCATAACCAGTAGCCGAGCGAAAACCACCACTAAAACAAACAACTGTCATACCTCTTTTTTTAAGTTCGGCTATAGTTTCTTTTGCACCATTCATATATGGTAGATTTTGACTGATTTTTTCAACCACTTTATAATCTAGCCCTTTTAAAAGCCCTACTCTTTGTTGAAGTGATTCAAAAAAGTCAAGTCTTCCACTCATAGCTTCTTCAGTTATACGAGCTACCTCTTCGCCGATGCCAAGTTCCTCAGCAAAAAAATCTATAGTTTCACCATCCATAAGTGTAGAATCAAAATCAAAAACTGCAAGTTTTAACATATATATATTTCTCTCTTTAATTATAATTTTGTAATTATATCTAAATAGATGAAAAAAATTTAATACAATAGGGAGATAATTTGGGTTAAATTAGTAAGAAATACTACAACAACCAATATAGAATTGGTTGTTGTATAGAAAAAAGAGTTAGTCTTCTTTTACAAATTTTGAACCACTAACAACAATGCCAATGTCACCCTCTTTCCAGAAGATTGTTCTCCATACTTGATAATATACATGAAACATTATCCAAGCTATAATCCACCACATAGTTATATGGTGAGATATACGAACATCCATAATACAAGCTGTAGGAGATGCGCTTCCTATAAGCATATTACTTACAGGTATCGTCCAGTCAGTTGCAACATGTAACATCCACGGCCACCAGTTACCAATAGAGCTAAGTCCAGATGCAAGTCCATGAACATATAGTTGAAGACCTGTTAAAAGCATCCAAGCAAGCATCAAGTGAAATACTAAGAAAAATACAGTATTAAAACTATCTGCATGTGTTGAATCAAAGTTTTTACGACGATTTAAAGTTACAAGATTTATGATAACCTCAACAAACTCTTTTATGTTTTGAGCATTTGGAATTATCTTCTTATATGGTTTTTCAAATCTTGAGAAAAAATACATATAAGCTATAACGATACTACTAACATCAAAGATAATCGCTATCATAAAGTGAACCCATCTATTCCAAGCCATCACATACTTGCCAACAGCAGGGTCAGCTATAAAACTTTGATAATACGGATGTCCAATGTATAATCCTGTAACAATAGCACCAATCATACTAAATGCAACAACCCAATGATTCAATCTCATATAGGTTGTCATCCTTTTTACTTGTTTATATCCAGCTTTCATATTTAAGCCTCCTTAGATGCTACAACCAGTATCTATTTTATAGACACCAAGTTCTTTACCTTTTGTATCAACAACATGCACAGCACAAGCAATACATGGGTCAAAACTATGGATAGTTCTTATAATCTCAAGTGGTTGTTCAGGATCAGCTACTTTTGTACCGATAAGTGCTGCTTCATAAGCACCTAAACGACCTTTATAATCTCTTGGTGCTGCATTCCAAGTTGATGGTACAACAGCTTGATAATTTGCAATTTTTCCATCTTCAACTTTTACCCAGTGACCTAATGCACCACGAGGAGCTTCTGCAAGTCCTGCACCTTTTGATTTTTTACTTACTATATCAAAATCAAACTCTTGCCAAGTGCTATCATCACCAGCTGCAACATTTGCAGCTAATTCATCTACCCACTCCATCATAACATCAGCCATAAGTTCAGTCTCTATAGCACGAGCAGCTGTTCTACCTATAGTTGAGAAAAGTACAGCAGTTGGTAAATTACCTCTTTTTAGGAAGTTTGTTACATATTTTGTAATTCTTTCATCACCTTTTGCAACACCTACAACCATACGAGCAAGTGGACCAACTTCTACTCTTTTATCATCATATATAGGAGATTTAATCCAAGAGTATTTTTCATCTGTTTTTAGATAAGCCATACCATCTTCTTTTTTCTCTAAACCAGTATAGTTAGGTATAGTTGTACCATCGTAAGGGTGTTGAGGCTCTTTAGCATCATACCAAGCATGAGTAACATCTTCTGCTATCTTAGATGGGTCAACCTCTTCACATTTAGTTAAATCTCCATTATAAACAACACCACTAGGGAAAAGTAAAGCAGATTTATAAAAACCATTATCATCAAGACGGAAATCTCCATAAGCCATATAGTTAAGAAGACCACCACCTGTTCCACCTACACCTTTACCTTGCATAAGTTCAGTAAATGTAGCTTTAGTATCAGTTGCTTCATCTGCATACATAGTTCCAGCCATATAAACATCTGGTAAGTAAGCTTGTTTAATAAACTTAGTTCCCTCTTTTAGAAGTGATTTAAAAAGTGCTATACGAGCAGGATTTTTAATATCTTGAACACAAGTTACACCACCAACTACAATAGACTGAGGGTGTGGATTTTTACCACCAAAGATAGCTTGCATCTTAGCCAAATCTCTTTGAATATCAAGTGCTTTTAAGTAGTGAGCAACACCGATAAGGTTTTGTTCTGGTGTAAGTTTATAATGCTTATTACCCCAATAACCATTACCAAATATACCTAAACGACCTTGTTTTACAAACTTAGCAACTCTATCTTGAATCTCTTTAAAATGTCCTTCACCCTCTATAAAAGGATTAGTTCCAGCAACTTTTGCCCATTTTGTAGCTTCTTCACTTGTCTTTTTAGGGTCAGCTTTAAGAGCTGAAACAACATCAACAAAATCAAGTGCATGAAGATGGTAAAAGTGAACTAAATGGTCATGAACAAATAAAGCACCTTGAATAAGATTACGAACTATACGAGCATTTTTAGGGATAGTTACATCAAATGCATCTTCAACTGCTTCTATACTTCTTTGGTAGTGAGTACCTGTACAAACACCACAAATACGCATAGCTAAAAGACCAGCATCACGAGGATCACGACCTTGTAAAATTGTTTCTATACCACGAAAAAGTGTAGATGAAGCATAAGCATCAACAATCGTATTGTTTTCATCTATAACTGCCTCAACTCTTAAGTGTCCCTCAATCCTTGTAATTGGATCTACTATAATATGTTTTTTTGCCATTATTTACTCTCCTACTTCTTCTTTTTTACCAGCTGCCATACTAGCTGCTGCATGAATACCTATACCGATACCTGCTGCTGTTAAAAGTCCTAAACCAAACTCATCAACAGTTTTTTCAACTCCACCTGTTGGTGCTTTGATATTTGCATCTGCCATTGGTCTTTCATAAGCATATTTATCCCAGAAATCTGGTTCAGAACAACCAATACAACCACGCCCAACTCCAACTGGCCAATTTACACCCTCGTTATAACGGATGATAGAACAGTTATTAAATGTCATAGGACCTTTACAACCAACTTTATAAAGACAGAAGTTGTTTTTAGCACCCTCATCACCCCATTCTTCTACAAACTCTCCAGCATCAAAGTGAGCTCTTCTTTCACAGTTATCGTGAATACGGTAACCAAATGCAAATTTAGGTCTTAAAAGTGAATCTAATTCAGGTACTTGACCAGTTAAGATATAGTGAATAATAACACCAACCATATTTGCAGGGTTAGCTGGACAAGCTGGGATATTAATAAGTGGTTTACCCTTGATAACATCCATAACACCAACTGCACCAGTAGGGTTTGGAGAAGCTGCTGGAACACCACCAAATGTAGCACAAGAACCAACGGCAACAATAGCAGCAGCATGTTTACTAACACGAACTAAGTGATCATGCATAGTCTCACCACTCGCACCGATAGTACCAAAACTACCATTATTAGCCATAGGGATAGCACCTTCAACAAAAAGTAGATATTTGTCTTTAAAATGCTCCATTGCATCTTCTAGTTGTTTTTCAGCTTGATGACCAGCTGTAGCTTGAAGTGTTTCGTGAAACTCCAAAGAGATAACATCAAGAACAATTTCATCTATCTTTGGTCCATCTGAACGAAGAAGTGCTTCTGAATTACCAGCACAGTCAGAAAGTTCTAACCAAATAACTGGAGCTCTATTCATAAGTAAAGCAGCATCTGCTACAAGTGGTGTAAATGAAGATGGTAACATCAACATACCAGTAACAGCACTAGCCCATTTTAAGAAATCTCTTCTTTCAATACCATGAGTTTCTAAAACATCACCTATATCAAGTCTATTGTTGATTGGTTGATTAGTTTTTAAACTTTCGATTCTTTCATGACACTTTTTAAAAAGTTGTTCATAATATGCATCACCTTTGTTTGTTTCTACGCGTGCACTTTTAGATGTAAAAAGTTTTTTTACACCCTCTATTTTATCCGACATAGCTCACTCCTATATAATATTAATGAATAATCATTCATCATATTACTAAAAGAAAACTTAGAGAAATGTAATGTTTTTTAAATTAATATAAATTTTATCATTTCCTATATAAGATATGGACTAGAGGTAATTAAAATAGTCAAAAAAGATAAAGATAGATAAAATAAATTTATCTATCTTTTATAAAACTAGTGTAAAAAGTGGCGAGTATTTGAGAAGTAAAGAGCCATACCAAACTCATTGGCAGCTTCTATGATTTCATCATCTCTGATGCTTCCACCTGGTTCAATTACACATTTTACACCAGCTTTGGCTGCTGCATCAATACTATCACGGAATGGAAAAAATGCTTCTGAAGCTAAAACAGAACCAGTAACATCAAGTTCCATCTCCTCAGCTTTTTTCAATGCACAACGAGCAGCATCAACACGGCTAGTCATACCCATACCAACAGCAACCATAGCAGAGTTTTTAACATAAACTACACAGTTAGATTTAGTAAGAGATGCAACTTTATAAGCTATCTCCATATCTTTTTTCTCTTGTGTTGTTGCTTCTGTGCTTGTTTTTAACTCAGCTTTAGAAACCTCATCATCTTGTACTTTATCAGCTTCTTGATAAACAAAACCACCATCTATATGCTTAAAACTATGGCTATCATTAGATAAAACAAGTCTATCAGCACCCATCTCAAAAAGTTTTATTCTTTTTTTCTTAGAAAATACCTCTTGAGCTTCATCAGTGATGCGACCAGCGATTACTACTTCTAAGAAAATCTCATTCATCTTCTCAGCTAAGGCTTTATCAACTGTACCATTAACAGCTACAACACCACCAAATGCAGAAACAGGGTCGCACTTAAGTGCTTCAGTATAAGCTTCAAGTAGAGTATCTTTTATAGCAAATCCACAAGGGTTTCCGTGTTTTGAGATACATATAGCATTATCATCTCCAAATGCAGAAGCGATTTTAACTGCTCCACTTAAATCATTTAGGTTATTAAAACTTGCTTCACCTTTTAAAGTTGTAAAGTTGTTTGTAAAATGG
>Ga0256842_1001399_pt1 | contig 19322 bp, 12 predicted proteins | sample 4559240metaG_FD_185973 | JGI IMG/M metagenome (GOLD analysis project Ga0256842, IMG submission 185973) | Hydrothermal vent microbial communities from Guaymas Basin, Mexico - 4559-240 | ecosystem: Environmental > Aquatic > Marine > Hydrothermal vents | place: Mexico: Guaymas Basin | collected... | reverse complement strand
TATTAGGAGCTATGGAAACTAATTACCAAAGAGGTAAAATACAAGAAGAATCGCTTTATTATGAAACATTAAAGCATACCGGAGAACTCCCAATTATGGGTGTTAATACTTTCCTTTCTTCTAATGGTTCTCCTACTGTTACACCCGGTGAAGTAATACGTGCTACGGAAGATGAAAAACAATTCCAAATTAAAATGCTCGAAAACCTCCATAAACATTATTCCAAAGAATCGGAATATTGGTGTTCTCAACTTAAAGAACATGCTACCAATAACGAAAATGTGTTTGAAATACTAATGGAGGCTGCTAAATATTGTTCCATTGGCCAAATTACAAGTACATTATTTAATGTTGGCGGACAATATAGAAGAAATATGTAATAAACCTGAAAATATCAGTAATAAAACCACCTTTTGTAAGTATTAATAAACAATGGGTGGTTTTTTTATTTGGTTTTAACCATATTTATTCACAAATAATTCGGGTTAATGTGCCGAACTCCAGTTTCATAACATCAGCATTCACAGACATTCACAGAGTAGCGACGGATTGTATTTTTAATGGTTTTATAAAGGATTTTTCAAAATAAAATAGAGATTCCTTCACTATATATAAATAATGCAGACTAATTAAAACTTAATGTTAAAGCAAATGTTAAAGCCATATTTTTATTTTCATTTTTACCATATACATCCATTGGAAATGCAATAGCAATAGCATAATTTCTACCTGTTTCAACAGAAAATCCAGGAGCAATTGTTAATACACTATGAGAAATTGCGACATTATTAACCAATCTATAATTGGCAGCTGTTAATAACAGTATTTGATTATTGAGGATATAATATCCGGCATCTAAACTAAGTATAAACTCTCCTCTATCGTTATCATCAGGCTTTTGGATATAATTTAAATACTGAGCTGAGAAATCAAAACTTAGTTTAGTAGAACTATAAACAGAGCCAACAACTCCAAATCCTACTTTTGGAATATTTGAGCTAACCCTTAATTTACTACTTAATGGTTTATTGCCCCATGGAAGATTCATTCCTGAAATTATTGCTAATCCTATTTTCTCATTTTGCAATAGCTTATACCTAATTCCCCATTGAGTTTCAGATAAATCATTTGAAATACTAACACCTACTTCTAACTTATCCCAAAGCCCATAAGTAACTCTAAAGTACATTCCTGAAACCAATGTAATACTATCGGAACTAGAGTAAATATTTTGTAAATCAGAATTTGCATCCCAATATTCTGAGGCTCTAAAAAGGAAAAAACCAGGTTCATATTCTATTGTTTTGTCAGGAAGTACTGCTGCTGTTAGGCTAATAATTTTAGAACTAGAAAGTCCCCCTATCTGGCCAAACAGAGTAGTGCTTATGACTAATAATAATGATATCAATAAATTCCTCATAATTGTATGGAATCAAAATTAATAAAATTCTAAATATTTTACAAATATATTCTTCTAATAAAATATTCCATCTAACTATATATGGCTATTTTTTAAATTAAATATAAAAGGAAATAAAATAGCTACAATTTGTATTTAATTATTTTTTACTGCGCCAGAGTAAATCGTAAACTAATTCCTGCTTTAATATTTGAACTAGGATATTGTGCAGATATAAATGGATTGTTAACTACTTGATCGTAGAAAGCCCTGAAAGTAAGAGACCTACTGAATTGATAATCTGCTGAGAAATTAATACTCATAATACTTTGACCCTGACTTATCTGGTCTATATTTTCAATAAGTTTACGCAAAACAGTTTTATTTTTACGAATAGAGAAGTCTAATTTTAAATTTATATCACTTTTAAATGTTTTTTGTCCTCCACCAAGTTTAATACTCAATGGTACTTGTTTAAATCTATAACCGGTTCCTATTATTAACTCATCAGAATTTATTTCAGTAATTTGATTATTAGAGAAACTCATTGCTATATTCCTACTTTTACGAATAGCGATTTTCATTATCAAACTATTCTCCAATGTCATATCCAGATTAATCAAAGGGCTATACTGTTCGTTAACACTAATCATATTCATATCGTACTTTGGAAGATAATTATCCCCAAGTTGGTCTCGCACCCATGTATAGCCATCTTGGCCTTCTTTAAATTGAATATTAGTTGTATAACCTCCAACAGAATATGTAGAACTATATGCATGACTTAAAGTTATAGTCTTAAACCATCTATCAATAAAATCTATTTTTGTTAAGCCATTATAAGTAAGTCTCCAATTTGGCTTAGGAATTTTTGGGAATGGAGTTAAAGGAATATTATCAGGATTTTGTCCACTATAAGCTGCTAAGAAAGAATACATCATCACTTCTCTACTTGTACGTGAATAACCATCAGGATAAAGTTCTCCATTAAGAGTATCTTGGGTATAAGTACCATTCCAATAAGGGTTTCCTTCTGCTAATCTCTGTGCTAATGGCAAAAGGAAGTTTTTGAAATTTTCAAAGTTTTTATTAGTATTTGTTTTTTCATCATCCTTTGCAAAACTAGTTCTCCACGTATTATAAGACATAGAAAAAGCTCCTGTTTGTGTTGGTGTAAATGCCGCATAGTTTTCCGCCAAGGTATCATACCTCCAATACTCTTGGTTTATACTTGAGAAATTCCTTAAAAACGTTACTTCTATCTTAAACTGAGGGAAAGGTTCAATTGATATACGACCATTTAAATTCTCAGTATGTTTTTTAATACTAGGATTATTTAGCTGTTGACTTTGTGTTATCCAATTGTTCTCAGCAGCACGTTGGGCAATATTTACTTGTGCTCCAAAAATAAAATCTAAGCCAGGAGCTCCATTACTCCAGTTATTTCCCAATGCTCCCGGTGACTGATCAAAACCCGGAAGTAGTGTTCCGTTGCTCTCCGTATAAGAGAAACTTACATTTCTAACCATCATTAACGTCCTTAAACTAGCATCGAAAATAATCTTTCCCCAGTTCTTTTTAGCTTTTGTAGAATCGGGATTTTCACTACCCGATGGTGGTAAATTAAGACGCATACCTCTATTATTATTCATCCCACGACGAGACTTATCATTAATCTTTTTAAGGTATTTAATCTTATTATATAAGTTCACCATATTACCAGTAGTATTAACCTGAATTTTATTGGAGTTTTCAATGGTATTTCCTAAGAATGTTGTCGATAATGGCGCCGCAGTCCATCTATATGTCCCTCCATATCTAGCAGTTAAGTTTACCCAGCTAAGAATAGGTATTTTGTTAATTGGAACAGAATAGTTAACATTATATGTTTGATTAAAATTAGTAGTTCTTCCAAAATCAGAAAGACTCTTCCAAATGGAATCTCTCATATCAGTGTAAGTAGGAGAATTTTTATCCACAAGACCTGCTGGTTCATCAACCCTAGCTTGTACTACAGCCGTATAATCTAACTTTAACGATCTACTAAAATCATATCGGAGGTTGTAATTTCTATTCCAGTTAAAAGTTTTTACATAGGTAGGATTAATAATAATCAACGACTTTGTTTTCTTACGCATAAGATTCTCATTATACATCCTATCAATATTGGTACGGAAGCCCAATTGCTTAGGAAGAAGATTGAAATTGAAATCGCGAATCAAAGCCAGGCTCTTATATTTTCTTAAAAAACTTATTTTTGAAAAAGGCTTATAATTTTTTGGATTTTTCGTATAATTATAGCCCACAGCTCCTCTATAAATCCTCTTATCATCATATTCTATATCAATATTTCTGTGATATTGTTGAGAATACTGATAAGTAAAGTCAAAGTTTTCAATATCGTAAATATGCGGCTTAGAGGAAGTTCCTGTACGCATCTTTTTGACATTCATTAAGTTAAAACTTGTTCTCTTTGTATAATCTGTAGATACTGCTTTTACAGAATCTCGCTGCGCTTTTGTTTTAAATGTTGAAAGGTCATCACTATACTTAATATCTGGATTTACAGGATTAAACTCAGGGTCTTTATACTGCTCACTAACATCAAAATGCAAAGGAATTCTAATGCCGGATTTTTCAGGAAAGAACTTACCTAACTCCAGATTAGTGGCAAAGTCATAACCATAAATATTCTCTTGCTGACGTTCATTAATTTTCTGTTCTATGCTACCAAATCCTGCCGTACTAATATTGCCCGCAAGAACAACATTACCTAAGTCTGCTAAATCAGCAGAGATAACAGTATTTGCTGCCCAGCCACCATGTTCGTCAAAGTCAGTAACTCTAAGCTCATTAGCCCATACCTCAACGCATTTATCCAAACCATCATCAGCAGTACTACCAGGAATAGCCTTTGGATTTCTAATACCCATCATAATAGTTTTTACCGAACTTAATGTTGGTGTACCAACTACTGTAATTTTATTTGCACCATCCATTATAACAAATGGAGTCATTAAACTTATATTACCATTGGGATTTTCACGCATAAGTACATTCCGCGTTTGCTTTGTATTCAGAAATTTTTGAAGTTGTAATGATATTTCATTTTCAGTAGGCCAGATAAGAGCAGTATCTTTAGTATACCAAGGTGTTAAATGAAGAGGAATATCATATTCATAATAGTTCTGAGTAAAATCTGTTCCTAAGCGAATAAAGAAGTGTAAATCTCCATTATCAATAGGTTTATCTTCACTAACCTGTTCAGCATGTATAAACATTTTTAGTGTTTTATATCTTCGAAAATCGAAATCTGCTGTTTTATATACAGCGCGTGCATCACCATCTTGCAAATTACAGACTTTCATTGCTAAACTCTGTTCGTTAAGCTGCTGATAATTTATAGAAGCATAATTAATCTCACGAACAATACCTGCAGGAAGAGAATAAGGTATCGGTTGACGCTTTCCATTCTCTTCAATATTTACTGTACTAACATCGAAACTTGTAGGGCCTAAACCATTACTGGGAATGTACTCTCCCGGTGCCAATAGCTCATCGGTAAATTTTCTCCATTCATTACGAACTAACTCCAAGGTGGCAAATCTAAGTACTGAGGGCTCCTTAAAATTCTTCATAAACATTCTCATAAACCTTATGGAAGTAAAATCCTGAATTTGACCTACTACTTTATCCGGATTACTGATTGGAATTCTAAATTGATACCATTTTACAGTAGTATTAGTTCCATTTTTTAAATGAACAGGAGCTTCATAAACATCAGTAATATGATTCTCTCCCTGAACCATTTTATCCTTTCTAATTTGAATACGATATTGATAATAACGTTCTTCTTCACTTAGAGTATTATCTTGATTTATATCTTCCACATCAGGCAATGGTGTTGCTATGGTTGGATACGATTCTGGACTCTGCTGTGCTGTTGGGGAGTTACCATCAACACCGTTGTATTTTTTGTAACGATCTAATATACTTAAACTTGCATTATCATAGTCAGTTCCCCTAAAATAGTGGTAATCATCATTCGAAGGGTCGTTAGAAGCATTAATATACGCCTGAGAGCCAGAGCCATAAAGTGCCACAATCCTATTTAGATATGAGTCTTGGTAAAAATTCCGTTCTTCCTCGTCACGCAATCCATCATATCCCACATCCTGATATGCTCTAGAGTCCGGGTTATTGTCGAATGAATTTGTAAGTGCTTGTAATCTTGGCACCAAACCCCAAACTGTAGTATCAACATTTGTAGGAGTTGACGTAATTGGTAATCCATTTTCAAAGGATTTTCTGCCATCTCTTAAAATATCCTCTGATACATCACCGAGGTTGAAATATAAATCACCACCATCTTGAAGCCCTTGCTGTGGACCACCTTCGTCAGGGTCGATAAAAGGATCCATAAGCCAAAACTCAATATATTCGATATTGGTAGCTGTAAAATCCGTACTTTCTATTTGTCTCATTATACCTGCCCATCGTGTTTCCGGCGCCTTAAGTGTTCCGTCAGCATTTATACCTTTTGAAATTCCACTTTGCTCAACATCAAAATTGTACTGACCTCTCTCACTTGGATAAAAAGCAAGGTTTAGTACAGGAATATTCGTTGGTACATTTCCATTAGCTTCTTTATTTGGAAAAACTTCTTTCTCAAATATTTCTCTAACATAATGATTAGATTGTTGGTCTTTATCATTTCTAATATGATCAGGAGTAATATTATTATTTCTAACAAACAAAGGGTCAATCACGTACCATGCAAGTTTAGCTCTATTGTATCCAATTTCTAAAGAATTATTCAAAGCTGTCTCAGGGAACATATCTGCTGAAGTTTGACCTTGTGGAGTACTTGCTAATTTCCACCTACCCATATTCATTAAATCTATCCCTGATGAACTTCCTTCAAAATCATCGATATAAGAAATCCCTGTTTTACCCAAAGCACGTGGATGACCGGGAACCATATGTGCAAACTCACCTGTTATACTAACAGTTGATGGAGCTTTAGTTTCTATAAATGGTAGCTTATCAATCATTTTTGTTAACCATCTCGAGTCTTTACTATAACTACCATCAAATCCCCAAATAGTATTTGATATTGGTTCATCACCAGTATTAACTTTCTGTGTAAGCGGGCGTTCGGTAAGATTCATTATTGTAGCTCCAAGTTTCAAATTCTTGCTAAAATCATAATCAGCATGAGCTCCTAACAAAGTCTTTGTCTGAACATTAAACATACTATTACTCTCAAGAGAAATGTTTATTGGCGTACCGGAATTTAATATTCCTTCATTGATAATTTTTACTCTTCCAAGAGTATAATCTACTGTATAGTCAACATTTTCTCTTAGTGGCACGCCGCCGGCTGTAACTTTTACAGAGCCTTGTGGCACATTCATCGCATTAAGAGAAATTTCAGAGCCTGCACCGGATTTATATCTTCCTTCCATCGCAAAACGATTTTTGTCAGGATATTGCCTTGCTAAGTGTTTTGTTAAAGTATACAGAGAATCATAGGCATATTTTCTAGCTACTTCAGAGTTAGGATTACTAGGGTCGATTGCTTTTCGTAAATCTTCTCCAAAAGGCTCAAGTACAGGAAAGAATATTCTTCCGTTCCTTGATTCTACCGTACCACCATTGGTAGCAGCCCCATCAATAAAGTCAAAAACTCCATCTGATACAGGGTCGAGTTGAATGTTCAAATTATCCAAACCCATAGCCGCAATAAGAGGCAAGCCACTGATAGCTCCCTCACTAATAAAACCTGTTGGTACACCAAATTCCGGATTCTCATACACAACATTTAAACGAAAATCTTCAGCGGTAATCTGATACGCTTGAAGAGAATACACATTCTTCATCATCAAATTCCAAGTTGGAACTTTGGTGTTTACATTTGTTGACTTCAATAGTTTTACAACCAAATTCTGTGGCGCATTTATTCCTTGGTCAGAAAACTCTCCTACTTGATAAACAGTTGTATCTCCAACAAGAGTATATTGATAAGCAACTCCTAAAACCTGATCCGAATTAAGTCTTGAATTAATTGATATAAAACCTAATTTTCGATTAATGGTATATTCTGTTGTTGATAATCTGCGTGCATTTTCTACTTTCTCAAAATCACGTCCTGCTACCATAGTATAAGGAGGACCGCTAAGAAAATTACTTACCTGATTGATATCTCTGACAGTTGAACTACTATTTAGTAAACCAGCATACAAATCGTTAGCGTCATTATATGGCAAACCATTTGGATTTCCCGTTCCAGGAAGAATTACATCAGAACGATAAGGGTCTTTTTCACCAAGGTCCATTAATGCTACAATATTTCTATTTTCATTAACTGGAGCACCTATAGTAGTAATCCATACTTCTACTTTAGTAATGTTTATTCCTGAGTTTATAGCAGGCAAAGTCGACAAAGCTTCATTATAGTGATTACGAAAATACTGCGATATGAAAAAGTGCTTATTCTCCTCATAATCATCTGCTTTAATATAAAACTCTTGCAATTGTGCACCTCCTGAAACAGTTATATTTTTAGATTCGCTGCGTTGTTGAGAAAATATTGTTGTTATACTTGTCTTTCCAAATTGCCACTTAGTTTTTATACCAAAAAGTGATTGGCTACCACTTATCAATGTTGTATTTAGAGGCATGGAAACATCACCGGCTTCTATCAATTGTAGTATTTCATCTTCATCACCTTGATATGCTAATTTCATTTTATTATCAAATTCGAAATTAGCTTCGGTATTATAATTTATTCCAAAATCTATTTTATCACCAACCTTTGCTCTTACATTCATTTGAATTTTCTCTTGAAAATCAAAATTAGTAACACGTTGCTGCTTAACATCCAAAGAAGGGTCTTCACGCTTTGAAGAATTAACACCAAAAATTAACTCTGCACTACCTTGCGGTCTAATATCTATTGTATTACTACCAAAAATAGTACTGAAGGCCTTACTTCCAATATGTAATTTGGGAATAATAGAACTATTTTCCGCTAATCCATCTTGTTTAATTCTATTTTTCCAATAATTATCGACAGAATTTTGAAGATCATATTTCATATAATCTTCCATAGACATTTCATAGGGTTCGCCAATAGAAATATCGCCTACTTTATTTGTAAATACATATTTTCCTGTCACCGGGTCATAGTGAACACCGGAAGAAATATTAGATGGGTCATTAAGATATAATGGGCTATTACCCGGAGGATTATTGGGGTCGTTACTACCCTGTTGTAAAGGATAATGCAATGTATCGCCATTATCAGGAGTATCCACAGGAAGTGCTGGCAATTTATAATTACCATTATAATCCAATGAAGAATAAGCTAAAGGTACTTTATTCCCAAAAACAAAAAACCAAAAACCTACTCCTAAGGTAGATAAAAATATATATCTTAGTTTACGCTTCAAAAGCCAAGTAACATATTTATTTATAGGATTTTCAACGCATGACGAACTAATTCCTCCACGCTTAATGATAACCCCTGTGTTTTAATAATTTTCTGTAAAGCTTTGTCCGCAGCCTGTTTAGCAAAGCCTAACATTATCAATGCTGATAACGCTTCCTCTTTGTTTGTATTGTGTGATTCGGTAAATATTTCAGAAACATTTTCCTGTTTAGCAATTTTATCTTTTAGATCAAGTATAATTCTCTTAGCCGTTTTTGCTCCAATCCCTTTCACTGACTGCAATGAGTGAGCATCATCATTAAGAATTGCATTAAATACTTCATCAGTAGTCATAGAAGATAAAATAACCCTCGCAGTATTTGCTCCCACTCCTGATACAGAAATTAGCTGACGGAAAATTGCCCTTTCACTTTTATCAAAAAATCCAAAAAGACTATGAGAATCCTCCTTTACAACCATATGAACATACAACTTTATATCTTCTTGGTCTTTTATTAATGAGAAAGTCTGAAGCGAAATCTGAATTAAATAAGCAATTCCATTACAATCAATTACAACATCAGCAGGAGTTTTCTCTACCAATTTTCCTTTAAAATATTCGTACATAAATCTTTTATTCTGTGATTTAATAATTAGTGGGTAAAAGTATAAAAACAAATGTCTGATTTGGGGATTTTTTTTGAAAAAATTAATGCTACTATTATTAAAAATAATCTCTAAAAATCTTTTACAAATATTATAATTCTGATTAGGAGAGCTTCTCCCTCACTTGTAAAAGAGTAACAAAAGAACAACGCTTTATTCATCGGTAATTTCATTTCCACAATCAATTGCCTATAAATTTATAAAACGTAATACCTTATTTTACATCTTATTTGTTTTTATGTTTAAATTTTAAGTTTGATGCTTCAACACAAGAAGTACTTCAAGTCCGGATTTTTATAATTTAATAATGTTTTTCAATAGCAGCCCATCTTTGCTCTAAAATGCCTTTGTAATATCCCACTTTAACTTCTTGGTTTTTAGTAATAAATCCGGAATACTATTAACTATCTGTGAGATAAATACTATATTGAATTCAAGTTATAAAAACATCAATAATAAAATATCTTAATGAAATGTTTATTCACTCCATAAATTGATAAAATAATTACCAAATCACGAACAAAAAAATGTTCTACTTTTGCAGTCTTAATTTAATCAATTTGCAACATGTTATTAGTACCATACATAAGAAACAATAAAAAAGCAATAATTGCCGGACTAAAAATAAAAAACTTCAAACAAATAGAAATATTAGACGATATTATTTCTGTTGACGATAAGAGAAGAGAAATACAGAAGAAACTCGACGACACCCTTGCCGAGAGCAAAGCTATTGCTAAAGAAATAGGCGGCTTGTTTAAGAGTGGAAATATAGACGAAGCCAATAATAAAAAAGCTCAAACAACTGAATTAAAGGAACTTTCAAAAAATCTTTCTGAAGAATTGAACATTATACAAACTCAGCTAACAGAACTATTGCTTAAAGTACCAAATGTACCGCATTCGAGTGTTGCTTCCGGAAATTCTGATGAAGATAATGAGATTATTAAAAATGTTGGTGAAATCCCAGAATTACCGGATAATGCAATGCCTCACTGGGAACTTACTGACAAATACGATATTATTGATTTTCAATTAGGCAATAAAATTACCGGTGCTGGTTTTCCTGTATATAAAGGAAAAGGAGCTCGCTTACAAAGAGCTTTGATAAATTTCTTTTTAGATAATGCTGCTGAAGCTGGTTTTAGAGAAGTGCAACCTCCATTAATGGTTAATGAGGATTCTGGTTATGGTACCGGACAACTCCCTGACAAAGATGGTCAAATGTATTATGTTGGTGAAGATAAACTATATCTCATTCCAACTGCTGAGGTTCCTATTACAAATATTTACCGTAATAGCATAGTAAATTCTAAAGACTTTCCAATCAGGAATACCGCTTATTCTCAATGTTTTAGGCGTGAAGCTGGTTCTTATGGTAAAGATGTAAGAGGATTAAACAGACTACATCAATTCGATAAAGTGGAGATAGTTGTAATTGAACATCCAAATAAATCTTATGATAGATTAGAAGAGATGAGCAATTACGTTCAAACTTTATTAGTTAAATTAGAACTTCCTTATCGTGTACTTCGACTTTGTGGTGGTGATTTAAGCTTTACATCTGCTCTTACTTATGATATGGAGGTATATTCTGCTGCTCAAAAACGATGGTTAGAAGTTAGTTCTGTCTCAAATTTCGAATCTTTTCAGGCAAATAGATTAAAATTGCGTTTTAAAGATGAAAATGGCAAAACAACCTTAGCACATACACTAAACGGAAGTGCTTTAGCTTTACCTCGAATAGTAGCTGCTCTACTTGAGAATAACCAGACCAACAAAGGCATTAGAATTCCTAAAGCTCTTATACCATATACTGGTTTTGAATATATTGACTAGATATTTTTAATGACTATTTCACTGAGAAATCATCTTTTAGGACTTAAAACTATAATTTTAGTTTTTCTTTTAAGTATAGTGTCATTTCTTTCGGCACAAACTGAGGTAGAAGAAAAACTTGCCTTACAGTTTTTTCAGAATCAAGAGTATAAGCAAGCAGCGGAATTGTACCAAAAAATATATTCTAACAAGCCTACTCCATTCTACTATAATTATTATCTTGATTGCCTTTTTTCTTTAAAAGAGTACAAAAAAGCTAAAAGTTTTGTGCATAGTGTTTCAAGGAAAAATCCTGATAAAATAAAATATAAAGTAGATGAAATATATTGCGATGAGCGTTCTGGGAATATTGAAAAAGCCAATAAATCTTATGAAAAACTAATAAAAAAGAGTAAAAAAGAAAGAAAAGAATGTCTTGCACTTGCTGATGCTTTTATGGTAAGAAACCATAATGAACTTGCACTCTCAACACTATTACGAGCCGAGAAATTCGTAAAAAACCCTCCTTTAAATATGGAAATAGCTGAACTTTATTCTAAAATGGGAAATTATGAAGCTATGGTGAAACAATATTTGGATATGGCTATTATTGATGATAAATATATTGATGCTGTTAAATCAAAATTGCAGGGGATAATAGCTGACCCTAATGAGAATACCGTTTCTGAAATACTTAAAGATGAGCTTTTGAAAAAGACGCAGAAACATCCTAACCAAACTATTTATTCGGAGTTTCTTTATTGGTATTCCATTCAAAAAAAAGAATGGCAATTGTCACTTATCCAAGCAAAAGCATTAGATAGACAGTTCAACGAAAACGGAGAGAGAGTTTTTTCTTTAGCCGGCATTCTTATGTCTAATAAGTCATACGATTTAGCTACAGAAGCATATAATTATATTATTAAATTAGGGAACAGTTCTCCATATTACTCTACTTCGCAAATGTATATTTTAGAAGCACGTTTTAGAAAAATTACTTCACAGAAAATATACACCCAAAAAGAGTTAGAAGATTTAGAAAAGGACTATTATAAAAAATTGCAAGCTTTTGGCTATAATAGCTCTAGTGCTCAAATGATAATGAATTTAGCACATCTACAAGCATTCTACCTTGATAAAATGGAATCGGCAAAATCACTTCTTGAATCTGTATTAAATATTCCAAACCTATCAGCCAATATAAGAGCAAAGGCTAAATTAGAACTTGCAGATATGAAGCTTTTCTCCGGAGAAAAATGGTCTGCCAGCCTTCTTTACAAACAAGTAGAAAAAGCTCATAAAAATGACGCTGTTGGTTTTGAAGCAAAATTTAAAGCCGCTAAATTCTTTTACTATGTTGGTGAAATGGAATGGGCAAAGGCTCAGCTTAAAGTACTTAGTGGTGCTACTTCTAAACTTATTGCAAATGATGCTATGGAATTGTATTTGCTTATTTCAGAGAATATTAGTAACGATAGTACATATGATGCTTTACAAATTTATGCTCGAGCTGATTTATTAAGCTTTCAGAAAAAATATCCAGAGGCAAATTCCACTTTAGACACCATATTGAATGTGTTTCCAAATCACAATATTATTGATGATGTGTATTATAAAAAGGCAGATATTGCTATGCAAATGCAAGATTTTAAATTAGCTGATACTCTTTATTCACAATGTATTTCTCAAAATCCAATAGGACCAAAAGCAGACAATTCTTTAATCTCAAGAGCTAGACTTTACGATAATGTATTTCACAATAAAGAAAAAGCAAAAGAATTATATAAAAAAATATTATTGGATTATCCCGGTAGTCTTTTTACCGTAGAAGCTCGAAAAAGATATAGGGAACTAGAAGAAAAATAGTTGTCACTTATAACCAAAGATATACAAATTTATTAGTTGTACTTAATCGTCAGGATTATTTGTAAATAATCCGGGTTTATAACGCACTTTTAATTCTTATAATATCCAAATTAGAGAATTAATAATTAAAACCAAATTATGCATTATAAGCTATGTTAAAAAAGAAAAGGAAAAAATACTATCTTTACACCAATGACGATTTTACAAATATTAATAAAATATTGGGGCTATTCTAGTTTTCGACCTTTACAAGAAGATATAATCAAGTCAGTTCTAGATAAAAAAGACACATTAGCCTTAATGCCAACAGGTGGTGGGAAAAGTATTTGCTTTCAAGTACCCACAATGGCAATGGAAGGAATATGTATTGTCGTTACGCCATTAATAGCCTTGATGAAAGATCAAGTACAGCAATTGGAAAAGAGAGGGATAAAAGCAGCAGCAATATACTCCGGAATGCATCCTCGTGAAATTGACATTATGCTTGATAACTGCGTTTATGGAGATAAAAAATTTCTTTATGTGTCACCCGAACGACTTGAAACAGAACTATTTCAAGAGAGGCTTAAAAAAATGAATGTTAGCCTTTTAGCCATTGATGAAGCACATTGTATTTCACAATGGGGATATGATTTTAGACCTTCATATTTACGTATTGCTGACATAAGAGAACTCATACCTGAAGTGCCGGTTTTAGCAGTTACAGCAACAGCCACTCCCGATGTAGTTGATGATATACAGGAAAAACTATTATTTGAAGAGAAAAATGTTTTCCGGATGAGTTTTGAACGCAGCAATCTATCGTATCATGTTGAAATGCACGAAGATAAAAATAAAAGACTACTACAACTAATAAATAAAAATAAAGGAACATCAGTAGTATATGTGCGTAATAGACGTAAAACAAAAGAGATAGCACAATTTCTCATAGAAAATGGAGTTTCCTGTCATTTTTATCATGCCGGACTAACAACCGACGACAGAGACAGAAAACAGAAAGACTGGGTAAGCAATAGAGTGCAAGTAATGGTATCTACTAATGCTTTTGGAATGGGAATAGACAAGGCTGATGTGCGTTTGGTAGTCCATATGGATGTACCTGATAGTCTGGAAGCTTATTTTCAAGAAGCAGGACGGGCAGGTAGGGATGGCAAAGAAGCCTTATCAGTATTATTATATCATAAAAGTGATTTAATTGATCTTAAACGTAATTTTGAGTTAAAATTCCCTGATATTCCTTATATAAAAAACATCTATGAAGCTCTGGGAAATTATTTTCAATTAGCTGTTGGCAGTGGTAAAAATGAAAACTATGAATTTATTTTATCGGAATTTATTTCAATGTATAACCTAAATCCGATTCTCACATACAACTCAATTAAATTTTTAGAGAAGGAAGGCTATTTATACTTAACAGATGCCATAAATCGGCCTTCTAAAATGATGATAATAGTTGACAGAGAAACTCTTTATCGTCATCAGGTTCGTAATCCTAAACTGGGAGATATTATTGATGTAATAATACGCTCTTACGGTGGGATGTTTAACGACTTTGCCATAATTGATGAGTTCGAAATTTCTAAACGTTTAAATACATCTGCACTTCTTATTGAAAACGCACTAAAATTATTGCATAAAAATAATATTATTACTTATATCCCTCAAACTACAAAACCTCAGCTACTTTTTGTTGATGGGAGATTAAGTAGTCGTGATGTAATAATACACAAAGAGAATTATGATTTTCTAAAACAAATGGCCAAAAAGCGCTTTGATGCAGTATTAAAATATGTCACTATAACAACAAAATGCCGCAGTGAAATACTTCTGCATTATTTTGGACAGAAAGAAACAAATCGCTGTGGGCAATGTGATGTTTGCCTCGAAAGAAACAAAATTGCCTTGAGCCAACATGAATTCGACTTAGTATTGGAAGTGATAAAACCTATTCTGATGCAACAAAATATGTCTTTGCAAGAATTAATTTTTTCAGCCTCAGAAATCGATGAGAATAGACTATTAAATGTAATTCGATGGCTAAAAGACTCGGGTAAGATTGCAGAGTTTGGTGATAAATTAATATGGGTAAAATAGGTAATTCCTAAATATATAAAAATACATAATAACAAATTCCAAAGCTAAAAAACAAATCGCTCTATATGGTGTGCTGGCAAAGTATAAATTACTAATGCATATAACTTATGCACCGGCATATTTATCTATATTTAAATTTATTTTTACTTTATTTAATGTTGATATTGTTGGTAAATACTTACTTAACAATTCTTTATTTATCTTATCATTCTTTTCAAATAAAATTTTTGGGTCTAATTGTTTTGTCTGATATTCATTAAATTCAAAATTATTTTCAAGTTCAATCTCGTAATAGTATTCCGTTCTTGAATTTTCTTTTCCTTTTATTTGCAGTTTGTGTTTTAGTTTTACAGTTTTTATTTTACCAAAATGACCGGTAAAAAACAATGGTTTACCTCGTCCACCTTGATATAAATATAAAATCTTTGCGTCTAAAATATCAGTAGGAAAATCTTGAACAAAGTTATTCTTTTCGATTGCGTGGAAATAAAATTTATTTGTATTTGTTAAGTTTGGAATATCTTTTTTTCGGCAAAAACCTAATGCTACTTTTTCTATTGGCTTTGGTTCTTTTGATAAGAAATTAGATAATTCTTTTGCTGTATTAAATCCACTTATTTTTTTCTTGTAAAGATCTGCTGTTTCTTTATTTTCAATTTCAATCTTTCGACATTTACTAATCTCTAAAAACTCAGTTTCTTTGTCTATTCCTAAAAATCTTCTATTTGCCAAATTTGACGCAATTCCTGTTGTGCTACTACCCGTAAAAGGATCTAAAATCCAAGCATTGGGTTTTGTTGATGCTAAAATTAATCTTGTTAATACTGATAATGGCTTTTGAGTTGGATGTTTTTTACAAGATTTTTCCCACTTTGCAATTGCAGGTAATTTCCAAACATCTTGCATTTGTTTATTACCATTTAATTGCTTCATTAACTCATAATTGTAATAATGAGGCACTTTTTTTGATTTTCTTGCCCAAATTATCTGTTCAGTTGAATATGTGAAATAGCGACAAGAAAAATTTGGTGGCGGATTTGTTTTTTGCCAAGTAATGATGTTCAGTATCTTAAAATCTAATTCTGTAAGAATTTGACCAATACTAAAAATATTGTGCATTGTGCCACTAATCCAAATAGTAGCATCATCTTTCATTAATTCCCTAACTTGTTTTAACCATTTATAGTTAAATTTATTGATATAATCAAATCCATAAGATTTATCCCATTTTCCTTTATTTACAGAAACAACTTGACCGCTTTGTATTGACAAACCATTATTAGATAAAAAATAAGGTGGATCAGCAAAGACCATATCAAATTTGTGATTGATTTTTGGTAATAAATCCATCGTATCACCTTTAAGGAGATAAAAATTTTTGTCCTGAGATTTAAAATATGGTTTAATCATTTATAGCAGTAAAATTAGTATTAAATTCGTTTAAATCATGAATAATCATTTTATCGTTAAATCCTTCGTCAATATCAAGCCATCTCACAAGGACATTTTTCTCGTTATAATCAATAGTTAGATCAATATTTACTCTTAAACCTTTATAATCCCACAGCTGATTATCATTAATTTTCGTAATAAATTCAACAAAATTTAAAAAAATTCCTGTAGGTTCAGGATTTCCATAGTAATCAAATTTCATAACTCATATGTATTAATTATTATCTTTGCAAAGATACGACAAAATTTCATACGATACACACAATAAGTGTCTTTATTATGAGAAATATTTTAATAGAATTTGGTAAGCATTTAAAAGAGTTAAGAAATAACAAAAACTTAACTCAGCAAGAATTCGCAAATAAGAGTGGTCTGCATCGAAATTATATTGGAATGATAGAAAGAGGTGAAAGAAACCCATCATTAATAAACCTTGAAATTATTGCAAAAACACTTAACATTTCTCTTTCAGAATTAATGAAATTTTAAAATTAAACTATTTGAAACTAATAAATAGTTGCTACTCATCAACTTAATGTTTTTTATTTACCACCAAAATCTTTCCTTTGCTCAAATCTAATATCAAATTATGACACTTATTGTATGTTGATTTATTGTCTGCAAAATATGACTTTTGAGCCATGAATAAAACTGATGTTTTAGTTAAATTTGGAAACAGAATTAGAAAGTTAAGAACAGAAAATGGGTGGAGCCAAGAAGAATTAGCTTATAAAACTGAATTTCACAGAACTTATATTGGAATGATTGAACGAGCAGAACGTAATATTTCTCTTAAAAATATTGAAAGATTTGCTAAGACATTTAATATTAGCATAAAAGACTTATTTGAATGAAACTTAAAGAGGCAATCCCCAAAATTGAAAAAATCGTTAATATACATTTTAAAGATTTATACACAATTGACGAATTAAGAGATATTATCATTGCAAAAGGCAATACAGGGAAATTACTTGAAAAAATTATTGGGCTTCCGGCAGGAAATACTTTAAGAGATTTTGAAGATGGAGAATTGAAAACCAATAAATGTGATGAAACAGGAAAACCATTGGAAACTATGTTTATCAGTCAGATCTCAAATCGATTTGATGAACTTTTAAACAAAGAATTAGAATTTAAAGATAGTTGGATATATCAAAAAATACAACGCTTATTATATGTCCCTGTTGTAAAAGTAGATAAAGACCCTAATAATTGGTATTTTTTAAAAACTGTTTTTGTTGATATTGCAAAAAATCATGAAATTTATCAGCAATTAAAACTGGATTTTAATCTAATTAAGGAAAAGGTTATAAATGACGTGAATTCTGGGGATAGATTTATTCATACTTCAAGTGGAAAATATATTCAAATAAGAACAAAGGATGCTAAGCCATATAACCCAATTTATTCTGAATTATTAAACAGAGAAGTGTCAAATAAAAATTTTGCATTTTATTTTAAGAAAGATTTTATAAAAAAAATAAATCCAATAACAAATGAATAGAAAACCTAATATCGTTGGTGGTGGAGCAACTACAAATCTCAATGGTTTAAAATTTGAAGGGAGAACAGATTTGTTAGAGGCGATAAATTTACACCCAAAATATTCAATACAAAATAAAAATGAAGTTATAAAATATGGATATATAGTAGCATACTATTACGAAAAACATTCACTTTACAAAAATTTTTTAGCTCCAAAAGGAATTGATTACAAAACTATTTTGAGTAAAAAATTATTACCAGATGGAGCTTTATTAGTTGGTAATACAATGTATATAATTGAAAAAAAGTATCAAGCAGGATCAGGTTCTGTTGACGAGAAACTACAAACTTGTGATTTCAAGAAAAAACAATACCAAAAGTTATTAAGTCCATTGAATATAAATGTTGAATACTATTACGTATTAAACAATTGGTTTGATAATCCAAAAAACAAAGATGTTTTTGAGTATATCGAAAGTGTTGGATGCAAATATTTTATTGAAGATTTACCTATTGCTGAACTTAATTTGTAATCAACAACTCCGTCAATTGTCCTCGTTTACTTGGATTAGCATTTATACTTCTTCGTGCATTTACTCTAAGAATATTAAATGATGCATATAAATCATCGAAGAAATTATTATTAATATCTTTTCCTTTTACATCAGAATTACTTAATATCCATTGATGGTTTTGATTATCTAATATTTCACAAAATTCTTTTAGTCTAATTTGTTCAGCATCATTAAATTCATCTTTTGCATACGAATTAAAACTTGATGTTTCATTTAACGGTTTGTATGGAGGATCAAAATAAAAGAATGTATTTTTATCTGCATATTTTAATGTTTCAGAAAAATCCCCATTCAATATTTCAACTCTTTGCAAGACTTCTGAAACTGCGATTAGATTTTCTGTATTACAAATTTGAGGTTTTTTGTAACTTCCTATCGGCACATTAAATTCATTCTTACGATTTACCCTGTAAAGTCCGTTAAAACAAGTTCTGTTTAAGAAAATAAATAATGCAGACTGTGTTGTTTGATCAGAATTTCTTATATTGAATAAACTTCTTTTTTTGTAGTAATATTCTTTTTTTTCTTCTTGATT
>Ga0256842_1001398_pt1 | contig 19326 bp, 22 predicted proteins | sample 4559240metaG_FD_185973 | JGI IMG/M metagenome (GOLD analysis project Ga0256842, IMG submission 185973) | Hydrothermal vent microbial communities from Guaymas Basin, Mexico - 4559-240 | ecosystem: Environmental > Aquatic > Marine > Hydrothermal vents | place: Mexico: Guaymas Basin | collected... | reverse complement strand
CGAGATTTTCCATCAAGTTATCCACGACATATGAGTCTAGGCGCCGCAGTACGCGTGGTTTCCACGCTTGGTTAACAGTTATCCCTGCCTGTCCGGCCTCGTAAGTCCTCACGAGAACCTCTAGGGGCGCGATGTAGTTTTCTGAGGTGCTGCCTGGCATTTGTCAATTAAGGTGTTGGTGAGGAGTTCCTTCGCCTTGTCCAGCACTTCCCTCCCGAAGTCCGTGAGGACATAGTACGACCTACGCCTATCCATGCCCGCGACCTTCCTAACTAGGCCCGAAGCCTCCAGCAGCTTGAGGTAGAACCCTCACTATTTAACTCTTGCCATCATATTGTTGGTTCTGCTGTAAGATCCAGATATCTCCTTTATAGCTCCTATGAAGTAATTCATCTCCTCCTCAGTTCCTACGGTGACCCTAACATACTCCCGGAGCTTCTCATGGGTGAGAGGCTTGACTACCACGCCATGCTTTACGAGGTTTGCATACAGTTCATTTCCTTGAATGCCGTTTATCCCTACTAGTATAAAGTTAGTAACGCTGTTTCTTACCTTCACACCATGTATTCTCTTAAGTAGACCAACTGTCTTTTCACGTATCCTAATAATGTTATTGACGTATTCTCGGATGACTTTCAAGCTTTCTAAGGCTCCTATCCCTGCCGCTATTGAAGTTATTGGTATGTCGAACTCTCTCTTCTTAGAGAGCACTTCGTGAAGGGTTTGATGCTGGCCTAGCACGTATCCTAGCCTTGCTCCGGCTATGGCGAATGCCTTGGAGAGCGTCCGCAGTATCATCAGGTTGTCATGACTGTTTATCCAGTCCCTGAACGTTACACTGGAGAACTCGAAATACGCCTCATCAACGATAACGTATTTGAATTTCTCCAATGCCTCCTTAAGGAAATTCTCATTAATGATAAGGTTTCCTGTGGGGTTGTTAGGGTTGGAAACGTAGAGCACGCTACTTTTGTTGGCAAATTTAAGCGTTAACTCCTCATTGAGGAGGAAGCCCTCACTTAAGGGAACCCTAATGACGGGAACGCCAGCTAGCTCAAAATCAATGAGTGCAGGTTCAAATGTTGGTGAGGGTGAGACTACGTGAAGGCCCAGCTTCCGGAAGTAGAGAGCACTATACAGCATAAATGACTCAGAACCAGGTAATAGCCTAATATACTCTGGCTCAACACCCACGTAACCCGACAGTAAATTCATTAATGACTCGCTTAAATCAGCAGAATCATACCTATTCACAAGCGATGCCGCCTCCCTAACTCTATCGATCACAGGTCTAGGGGGAGGGTAAGGACACTCATTCAGGTTCAACCTTATGGGGTTGTCCCTGGTCAATTTCTCACCGTCATCAACACATCACGCTAAATAATATGTTAAAGATTTCGACGTTCACGAACGCTTTTTAAAGCAACTTACATAACGGGACAGAATAATGAAAATTAATCGAAGAGGTATAAGCGGCCTTATTGCAGCAATAGTGCTCACAGCAATAGCCCTCCAGCTACTCTACATACTCACGGAAACTTACCGAAACTCCACCAGAGCCCTTAACTACGAGTATGTGCAGTCAGCCAGTAATTTAGCCAAGCTTCAAACTGATGTGAGGGTTAGTGAGAGTAACTCAACAATATACTTGAGCTCATCTAACACTCTAAGAATACTTGACGCATACCTCATGAACGGCTCCACGCTTCAAAAGATTAAATTGTTGGAATCTGTGGTTCGACCATCAAAAACACCTGTTCTTAATTCAACTGTATATGATGTGATACGAAGAGGGGGAGCTACTTTACTAATATTCAATGGTGGGAAATACTTAGTGATAAGAAACAGTACACTAGCTCGGACCGCGATCAACAGTAACTCAGCACGCGCTGGGGACGCAAAGATAGCAACAATGGCCATTTCCGAAATATTCAATCAATACTCAAGTGTTCAGTGCTTTAACGGTAGCTGCAAGTTAGACTTGATTTGGTTTGCTCCAATGTTTCTTGGCTATGACGCTGTACAGGCATTAAGATTTCAAAACGTGCTCTATTGGAACATATATTACACTGGGTCTAAGTTCATTAATGAAACATGCTTCAATTTCACGGGCAAGATCTCTACCCAGTGGTTCTCAGCAGCGTTTTTCGGCATTGTGGTGTATTACTCGAACATAAAGGCATTCAATGTAACTTTAACAATAGAATATAGTACTCCCTACACTTCATCGTTTAATAGCGTTGGAAACGGCATTGTTGGTCAAGTAGCATACTATGTATTTCCGAGTAGCGATAACCCGGCAAGACCTTTCCACTTACATCCTGTTGTCCTGACAGACATAGGGATCCCAAACATTCCGCTATATAGGCGGGTAGTAAAGGTCTACAGAGTGCCGAGCACCTGGGAGCAATGGGTAGTGAGAGATACGCTTACGTTCACCGTAAATCTAAGCAATGCTCCCCCAGAAGGCTATGTCCTCATAGGTTTTGAAGTAAATATAAATACTCAGTTCGTTTATTACCAAAACATTCATGTGTCCTGAGGGCATCCCAGCCTAGGTTCTTTCTATCTTGGGATACCTCCTGGAATTATGCTTTCTTATAAATTAGCTTATCAAATCCATCTCTCGATGCCGACTTGTCGTAAATTTCCTTTATTCGCAGTATGTATGCCGGGTACTTGGCCCTCGGTGCATTGGGTGCGCCGTGGTATAAGTCGTGCATGATATTTAGGTATTCCATTATTTCGCCCTCCTCAATAATCTCGACGTCACACCTAACTTCAAAGGAGGTTATGGGTGGTGTGTAAAACAGCAGTGTTACTTTCCTGTTAGCCTTAACATTCTCCCAAGTATGTTTCTTCGCCATCTCAAGCGCGCCAAAGACCGTAAGGTCGAGTTTATTGACGTCATAAAAGTACTCAGTTAATTCCTTCAGCACGTATTCCAGACCTTTTTCTGCTTTCTTCTCCATAACTTCCCTAGCTCTCTCTAGCATTTCATGAAGATATTCTCTTCTTGGCACGAAGCCAATCATCTTTACAGAACCGTTAAGACCTGCTGGACCGTCCGTGATAAATACCGGGTTAGCTCTCGTGAACGTTAAATAGACGTCTCTGGCGTCGACTTTGCCCTTAAGCATATTTCTTAGGAACCCTAATCTATCGTAGAAGACATACTTTAAGAACTTCTCAGGCAAAGTACCCATGTGTTCTACCCCTCCCTATAGTTAGCACTCAAATTATAACTTAATATTGATAAGTAATACTTAGCTCTCTTCACTTTTAGCAACAAGTTGGAGTAACTTAGCTAGGACCAACGCCTCAGCATTAACTACCTTAAGCACTTCCACGCCAGTATCCGTTATGACGTAATACTTTCTAGGCGGCCCTCTGCCAGAGGTCTTACCCCAGAAGGACTTAATCAATCCACGTTTCTCCAAGTATTTAAGGGATTCGTAGATGGTGCTCTCGCTAGGAGTTAAGATATTGTTACTTAGCTTCATCACCTTAACCCTTAAGGCATACCCGTGAATCGGGCCATTGGACTTAATGATATTGAGCATTATGAGTGAATATACACCTGTCCTTAAGTCTTTCAGTAACTTCTTCACGATAGCGTTTAAATCATCTGGCGTACCTCATCACCCTATTCAATGGTCTAGGGACCGATTCTGTCAATTCAGCGTGCATACAGTGACGCCGTTTCACTTATTGAATACACACTTACCCATTAATTTAATAGCGTTTAGGACCTCCTTCGAAGACCTTGCTCCATGGTCCTTTTAAGGCGGAGAATACTACAAAAAGGATAAGGTATGTGAGGGGGTGTGTTAACATCAAAGCAAATAGCGTTTCATTGATTATGCCTGTAATAAGCAATGTCGAGAGAGGTATCACGCTAAATGCTATGAAGTACAGTACGCCACTTATAAGTGCAGCCATGGATGCTTTAAGCCCGGCATCCACTAAAACATCAGCTATCACGCCAAAGATTGCCCCGTAGAACGCGCATTGAACAATAGCGAGTAAAGGAGAGATCCCTATAACTACCTTAATTATCCAGCCGGAAAACCCAGGAAAAACATTGTTGTCTGGCGGAAGTGGCATGAGTAAGTAATTAAGGTTGTTAAAGGTAACAATAACTGCAACAAATTGCATTATACCTGATAGTATGCCGGCTAACAATCCATACAGTACTAGCTTACTCTCTACCCTACTAGGATCTGTATGAGGTTGCATATCTTGATCCTTCCTTACTCGGGCTCTATAATCACAGCCGTACCGTATGCTAGTATCTCTGCAGCGCCCTGGGCAACTTGTGAAGAGCCTAATCTGACATTCACTACTGCGTTAGCACCCAACACGCGTGCTTTCTCGATCATTCTCCTAATGGCTTCGTCCCTGGCCTCCGCCAGTAACTCTGTATATTCGCTTACCTCGCCGCCGACAATGTTCTTTAACCCGGCGAGTAGGTCTTTCCCTATATGACGGGCTCGTACAGTGCTCCCACTGACTATACCTAATACTTTGACTATCTTGTATCCGGGGATCGACTCGGTAGTGGTTATAATTATGTTCTCAGGCAAGACCATTCCCTCAAATAATACATCGGACTACGATGTATTTATCCTTAACGTTGGGACACGAGTCTTGACTTAATGAAACGCTGGCCCATATAGTGAATTACCTCAAGAGAGGGGTCATTGAGCAGCGCCCTAAGGGCATCCTTCTCTGTTACACCAGCGTTGGTTACGAGCAACCTAACAGCATACTCCAGTTTAAGGGGATGAACACGGGTAACTGACCTAATGTGACCTAAAATCTTACTGAGGTTACCTCTAGGGTAGGAAACATCATGCGGAGGTTCCAAAGAACCGAGAAGTACAACGCGGTTCTTCCCTAAACCACTCCTTAAGACATTGAGGAAAGCTTCAACGGTATCGGCTGGTGGTGGCAAAACCCAATCCTCAAGCGGTGGGCGAACAGGGAGCATCACGTAAGCTACGCTGGGTTCAATACTCCGAAGAACTTCAAGTAAGCTGGTAGCGTCTTCAACAGTATCATTCACACCTCTTACTAGCATTGTCTCAGTGATCAAGGCGCCCGGGAACTCCCTAGAGAATATACGGATACCTTCAAGAACGGTCTCCAGACTAAGCTTTGGGTGAGGCCTATTCAGGATCCTATATACGGATTCAATGCTGGAATCGACCTTAACGGACACCAGGTCAGCTAAGCCTAGATCCTGTCTGACATCACTTCTGTACAGTAGTGACGCGTTAGTGATCACTGCAATCTTAGTATCTATGGCATTCTTTAGCATCCTTATTTCTGTCCCTAAGTTCACGTCAAGAGTAGGCTCACCATTAGGGACGAAAGTCACATAGTCAACGCTACCAGCACGATTCAATGCCTTAATGGTAGCATTAACAAGGGTTTCAGGCTCATAAAAAGTAGTTCTCTCAATGGTTAAATTGGTGGTTTTCCCAGCCTGGCAATAGATGCAGGAGTAAGTGCAGTACTTCGCAAACACGTTATTAATGCCTAGAGACCTGCCCAATCTCCTTGAAGGTACAGGTCCGAAAACTACTTCATTGCAAGATCTTGTCATTCATACTCCCCACTTTATAACCCGGTCTGCCCTATAATTACGGTGTCGATGTTGACACAAAGAGTCAAGGAGTTAATAACAAACTGGCTTGTGGAGGAGGGTTTCGAGGTTAAGAACTTAAGCTCCCTACCACCGATTCAGATCACGTGGGGCTTAGACGTATTCACTCCACCACCGCTTAAAGTGAACTTGAAGATATTCAAGCCCAAGGGGAAGGAGGACAGAGTAATCATCTTACTAGGCGTTGGGGTGTCGCCTGTTCACGCCAAGAAACTAGCTGAACTTAAGCCGGAGGGTAGATTGAAGTTCTCATCGAAACTTCTAGGAAGAATACTCTCCGTATGCAACATCTGTAACGTAGCTATCCAGCCAAACCCTGTGGAAATTCAAGCAATAACGGTAGCACTAACGATATTCGATTCAAGAATCAGTGAAGACTCAAAGCCTGAATTCCTTGAAAGAATAACCTTAGCAGTCAACGCGTTTCTTGAGATAATATCAACATTTAACGAGGAATTCCCTGCCCTTCCCGAGGCAAGTGGTAAGGAGGAAAGCACAACGACAAGGATCTAAGAACGAAACGATTTTTAACGTAGTAAATTACGCATTTAAAAGCGTAATTAACGGATCCTTAATCCTCGAAATCCATTGCCTCATAAATCTCTTTAGGAAGCCCTGGACAATTCTTATCGAGCCAGTACTTGCTAACCTCAATTTGCGCTTTCAGTAATCTCTTGAACTCCTCCATAGTCAAGTACGTGGTTGGCTCAAGTTGCTTGAGCCTCTCAGCAGGTATTCCGGGAACCTCCTTGGGTATCAGCATCTTCTCTCCCCATACCGGGTGAGGCCCATACTTGACGGCTCCACGTACGGCCTGCAGTATGAATAGCTCGGTCTCTTCTATGGTGGGTCTCTCACCACCCACAGGCCTAGGTCTCCCGTCCCTCTCTACTAGGACTGGTTCAGGCACTTCAAGCACCTTGTCGCCGAACTTCCTTTCAGTCCAGTAGTACTTGGCTATGATCCTGCCGGTGTTGTTGAATACGTAGACCTCAACGGGGTCGCCCTTCTCTATTCTCTTCTTAAGGTACTTGTAGAACCTAACCACGTGGGCAGTGTTTGGTACACCCATTGTGAATGGTTGCGCGAATCTAGCAACATACCTTATCCTCCCAACCACCTCTTTGGCTTGTGCTGGGTGACCTATTGTCCTTCCATCAGCTAGGATCTTCGCAGCTAGTGCAGGGTCCGTTACCTTAGCCCACGCCCATTCTGTGAAGTAACCTGGGCTGAGGAATATTGCCGTAGTTAAGGGGCCAGAGGATTCGACATCGCCGTCGAAGTATCCTGTGTCCTCTAACTTAAGCACTGAACGGGCGTTCCTGTTAGGAGCGCCGAAGTACTGAAACAGCTCGCCCTTGAAGGATGGGTATCCCCTCTCATCGAATTCTGTATTCTCGTGTAGGGCTCTAGGACTCATAGCCGCCCTCCACATAGCTTCCTGCTCCGGTGTAAGGTCCTCGGTCTTGGTCCAGCACCCGGCTTCCGACCCTATTACCTTATCCTCGAATATCGCGACTATGTCATCGTTCTTTATTACTTGGTCCTTGACATAGTCGAGCGGGTTTATGCCGAATTGTTCTACGTACTTCTTAGCGTTATTCTCGGTCCAGACGTAGAGTCCGTGCGTGGACTTTCCTGTTCCTGTGAGACCCCAAACACACATGACTATGCGCTTCCACTCACCGTCAACTGTTTTGACGGTGAACTCCCTCAATGCTGCGTGCTCACCAGTGCCTCCTCTCTGGTAGACGTGAAATATCCAGTGAGTTAGGACAGCCTTCTTAACCTCGCCTTGGTACGATGATACCGTTATTATTGTGAAGTAGTGGTGTGGGAACCTCATGACCATAAGCATCCTGTCAGTTCCCGGAATGTTTGGATTACCCAGGTAGTGCGGCACAACGAATACCTCGACATCAGGTTTCTCATCGGGTGGTGCAGGAAACACTAGCTGCTTCCACCTGTACGCTAAGTCAGGGAATTGCGGGTCAACGTACACGGTTGCATGCATCTGAGCACGCGTTCCAGGCTTGCCGACGTAACCATCAACCTTAATGAAGGGTCCCTGCGCTAGGATGTGTTCAAGCACACGTAACATCAATAACTTATGCTCGTACTTCAGGTCCTTGTCCCTCTCTATTACAACGGTGTTCTTGGCTGACCTACTCCATATGTTGGATGCCCAGCCCCAGGAACCGTTCCTGTATTGTGTACCATACATTTTTGCACGTTCGAATAAGTCCGGCGGATTGTCACGTATGGCTATGAGGCCTGCCTTCCTCTTTAACTCCAGTATCTTCCTGAAAGTCTCTTTGAATTTCTCAGGCGTTAATTCCTCTACGGGAGGAATAATTTTCCCCAACTTTATCTCCACACTGAAATATGGGGCCTCCCTAAATAATGTTTTCACAAATCAAGCAATCATGAGTTTTTACACAGGATGACGCACAACTACGCTTAATAACGTACATGTTAAGGACTTAATTGGTTCACGCGAAATGAAAAACGTAGGAACAATAGGTGAAGAGAGGATACTCGCGAGTCTTCATCCGCATCCACTAGCTTTCGCGGGTCAGGCGCTTCTATGGGTTTATGTGTTGATAGTATCTATTGTAATGTACTTCATGGGTAATCAAGTAAGTACTTCGTTCAGGAACATACCTGTAATTGGTGGGCTACTAGGTGCTTATGGAGAGTATGTGGTTTACGCTTTAGCAATAGTAATACCCACATTAGTTTACGCTTTAGTTAAGGTCGTGTGGAGATACTTCCTCTTAACACTACTCATAACTATAGGGGTACCGCTAGTGCTGGCATTCGTCGTGAAGTTACCATTACGGTACACCTTCATAGTAGGTGCCGTAGCAGGTATCCTAGGTATGTTTGCTGTAGAGATGCATAGGAGAGCCCATAAGTACATAGTTACTGACAGGCGTATAATCTTTGAATATCGTGGGTTATTCAAGAAAATTAGGAGAGACTTGGTATACTCACGGGTATCTGACATAATACTTGAGAAAGGAGTTCTAGGTAAGCTCTTCAATTTCGGGAATCTCATACCTGTCTCACAGCCAGGGCTGGGTTTAGGAAGCGACATGTCCTTCATCACTTTAGGAGGTGGTGCAGGTAAGGATGTTCATGCAGGTCTTGCGGTAACGGGAGGCAGGTCCGTTAAGGTACCTAGATCCAGGTCGTTCTATATACTCTATGGTGTCCCACATCCTGAGAGAATATATGACATGATAATTGAAGCGATAAAAGCCAGTGAAGAGGCGCCTTACCTTAAAAAGATTTTAGATAAAATGGATCAAGGATCGAGTCTTAACATTAAATAACGTGTATTACGGAAAAACATTTAATTCTTCTTCGAAGATTTTTAATAACGGTGTTCAAAACTTTGAGGAAAATATCAAGAAGAGTAAGCGTCTTCCAACCCTCTCCCCACAGAAAACTTGTTGCGAAAGTCGATGAACTACTTAGGGCCGGGCGTGAAGTATACAGCTTCTCCGCCGGGCAGCCAGGCTTACCGCCTGACGAGGAAGTCATAAGGAAGGCCTTCGAGCACGCCTTAAAGGATCCCTTCAACCACTACAGGTACATGAGCACCAGAGGTATGATGCAACTGCGGGAAGCGTTAAGTCAAGACCTTAAGAAGTACGGAGGTATAGACGTGCCCTCATCAAGGATAATGATAACCAGCGGAGGAGTTGAGGGATTCAACTTAGCCTTAGCAGTAACCACTGACCCCGGTGACGAGATAGTGTTGCTTGACCCAACCTATAGTGTGTACTGGGATCTTGCAAAGTACCTTCAACTAAAGGTTAAGTCATGCCCACAGTTAATTGAGGATGGCTTCCAGCCCAGTGACGAGTGCCTGGAGCAAGTAATAACGAAGGATACCGCAGCAATAGTTGTCGTCAGCCCAGACAACCCGACCTCAAGAATACTTTCTGAAAAGAAGCTCCGCCTCATAGCAGACCTAGCATCAGACAATGACGTATGGGTAATATATGATGAAGCGTATAAGCACGTCATTTACGAAGGACAACACATATGGATTCACAACTATGGCGACATGTCGGAGAGACTAATCAGCGTTAACTCATTCTCGAAGGACATAGCAATTCCAGGTTTCCGACTAGGATACACGTACGGACCTGAGAAGATAATCGATGAAATGGCTAAGCTTAAAGGAATAACGACAATAAGCTCCTCTGTTCCTGCTCAGTGGTTCGCGTACTACGCATTAACGACGGGGGCTAAGGAGAGGTACCTGAAGAAAGTCCTACCGATATACAGGAGTAGGAGGGACGCCGCCTACAACGCCGTCAGGAAGTACCTCCCTGAAGCGAAGGTGTGGAAACCGCCAGCAAGCATGTACCTATTCCCCGACCTAAGCCCGTACCTGGAGAAGTTAGGCATGGATGACATAACTTTCGCCTACCAGCTAGCCGACGCCAAAGGCGTTGTGGTGATACCTGGCTCAATATTCGGGAAGGCTGGCAAGAACCACCTACGCCTAACATTCGTGACGCAGCCCGAGGAAAAGCTGGAGAAGGGCATATCACTGATAGCTGAGTTCATTGAGGAGAAAGAATCTGAATAAGAATCCTTTCTTCACCTAGCCCTTAACTCCTAAGCACTCACGGATTTGCTCAGAGCCCTTAGGACTTTATCGTATTCATTCTCTTTAATGCGTGTTACTATATGGTAAATAGTAGCTAGGTTTAGGGAATCGTTCTTGGTTCTAATAAGATTCAGCAATTTTTGCGTGCTTATTGAGAGCTTCAAACTGAGGGCTTCGTCAATATTAAAGAAGCCCGCGTCCTCACTCTCCTCATTTAACCTAAGTTCGCCACTGAAGTCCCTAATTAGGAAGTCAACGATGACGTAGTGATACTTCAGCGACCCGGTGGGACTTAAGCAAATGTATTCTGTAACAGCCAGTAATTTCGGGTTATGCCCAACTAAGCCAGTTTCTTCCAGTAACTCACGTAACACTGCCTCCTCCAGTGTTTCTCCGGGCTCCACATGCCCTCCAGGGAAGGACCAATATCCTGCTGATGGTTCAAACCTCCTCTTAACTAAGAGAACTTTGTCATCTTGCCCCACAACAACAGCGCCAACCCCTATCTTCGGTTGCACATTCATTCCGCCTGCCCCACCCACGTGTTTTTCGAGCTAACGTTATTTTGTCTTCACGCAGTTGTAGTGTGGTAAGTAGAGCTAATGAAGAATGAATTAGTGTGCGTAGAGTGTGGCCGCGCATACCCCGTGTTGTCAGGTAGGGTTAAGTGCGCCTGTGGAGGGCAACTAGTTCCCACCCCTCCTGAAAAATTAGGGCGCGTTAATGCGCCAGGCATATGGTCTTGGGCTAATGCCCTAGCTACAGCAGTGTTCAAGAGTAGAGCGACGCTGTATGAGGGAAACACCCCTCTGATACGAGCCTCAAGACTAGCTGAGGAACTCAACCTAAGAGAGGTTTACCTCAAAGACGAATCCAGGAACCCCTCAGGCACGTTCATAGATAGGGGCTCAGCAACCCTCGTCACCGCAGCTAAGTCACTACGCTTAACGCGTTTGGTCGCCGCATCCCTAGGTGACCTAGGCGTGTCAGTAGCTACGTACTCCCGACGTGTTGGGCTCAGGTGCAAGGTAGTGATGCCATCCTACACCACACCAGTTAAGGCATACCAAACAGCGATGCTGGCCGACAGTGTTGAGTATGTCGAGAGTTATAAGGAATCATTAAGCAAGGCTTGGAAGTACGGATCAGCGCCAGCTAATATGCCGGTAACACCGCAGAACCCCTTTCTGCTTGACGGTTACAGAACCCTAGCAATGGAAATACTCACTGACCTGAGCACAAAAAGACCTGGCGTGGTGCTTGTTCCGGTAGGAGACGGGGCCCTAGCCTACGCAACCATACAGATCGTAAGTAAGTTCAGCCCTAACACGACAGTCATAGGTGTTCGGGCATCCTCAAAATCACCGCTACTCAAGGACGTGGCTGTTGACCGTCCTCTCTTCGCTGACTTACTTAAGGAACTAATGGACTGTAGTGGAGGATATATGATTGAGGTCGGGGAGGACGATGTTGTGTCGGCGCTCAAGCTACTAGCAAAGTGTGAGGGAATGTTAACGGAACTCACTGGCGCTACAGCTGTCGCTGCATTGATTAAGTTATCCGATGACCTACGCGGGACGTCGCCGATAGTTTCAATAATATCGGGAGGACCTGCCAGGGACCCGGCAGTCCTCAGAATGGTGGTGAGCGAGGGACATCCCAGGTACTTAACAAGAATAGGTTTCACTAAAATGAAGATCTTAGAGATCCTTGCACTTCAAGGTCCCTTACATCCTTACGCTGTGTGGAAGATCTTGAAAGGCGAGTACGGGGTGAACGTAAGTTTACGTTCTATATACCAGCACTTCAGCGAACTGAGCGAGATGCGGCTCGTGGAGGGCACTGAGGAGAGAGAGGGTAGGAGGAGAAGGAAGGTGTTCAGAATAACGGATGAGGGTCTAAGCCTGATCAGGTAGTCCTTTCGCTAAGCGCGGATAGGCGAGGGTATTGAAGCGCATACTGAGGTTAACCCCCTTATTCACGGACACTTCCTTACAGGCTTGGGGAGATCATGGGTAAGGTGAGCGTAGCTAAGCTAGCGCTCTTCACGGCGCTAGTTTACGTGGCGACCATAGTCCTTCAGGTATACACACCCGCGACCAGAGGTTACTTCAACTTAGGCGAGACCGCTATCTACGCCATAGCTGCTTTAGTAAACCCGTTGCTGGCTGGCATCGCTGCTGGTGTGGGGTCAGCTTTGGCGGACCTAACAACGGGTTACGGGTACTTTGCACCAGGTACCCTAGTGATTAAATTCATCGAGGGATTCACTGTAGCGTACCTAATGAGGAAACTAGCCCCCAAATCAAGGTATTGGTTAGCTAGGGCACTATCTGTGATTGTTTCAGTAGCCACTGGCGCCGCAATAGCCGCTGTAGGTTACTTCACGCTGTCGGGTCTATCGGAAATAACGTCAATACCAATTCAGGTCGGCGGCTTTGAGGTGACAGCCTTCTACGGTAAGATAGTGATTCCTAGTCTCGTGTGGTTACTCATAGGCGTCCTAGTGACGGTGATACTACTGTACGCTGTCCTCGTAAGGAGTAAGGAGAACATCTCTGCAGCAGCCTCAATGCTCGTGGGAGGTACATTTATGGTGCTAGGATACTTCCTCTACGAGTTCTTCATTACGAACCCATTGATATATCACGCGCCGCCAGAACAGGCACTGGTGGAGATACCGGTGAACTTCGGTCAAGTACTGGTTGGCATCACGGTTGCGTTGCCAATAACCTCATTCATAAGAGAGGCTACTGGAAGTGAGGGTTGAAGTAAAAGATCTAAACATAGTTTTCGAGGGTGTATGTATTCTCTCAAACCTCAACTTAACAGTAGGTGAGGGAGAGGCAGTACTCATTACGGGGCCCTCAGGATCAGGTAAAACAACGTTACTCAGGGCGATCCTCGGCATAGTGCCTAACGTGATCCCTGGGTCGGTGAGAGGGTTCATCAAGCCTGAGCCCTGCATGATCAGAAGCAAAGCATACTATGTTCCTCAAGAGCCGTGGTTTTCCGTAGTTACACCCTACGTCTGGTCCGAGATATTGTCGTTCACTCCCTCCCAACTCAGGTTGGGGGATGTTGAGGATATGCTTAGTGCTTGGGGCATGAGCGGGTATGCCTTCAGGACAACGTATACCTTGAGTGCTGGTGAGTTGCAGAGACTAGCGTTAATGGTGGCTAGGCTTTCACGCAAGGAGGTAGTGTTGCTTGATGAGCCAGCATCACATCTAGACTCGAGAAACGCTAAGAAAGTCGTGAGAATGGTTAACGTGCTTAGAAACTCCGGCACAGCAGTGATTATAGTCGATCATGACGTTAAGGCGTGGGCAGGCTTGGTTGATAAGGCCTACGTCCTCAGGAACGGCACGCTGGACGAAGACATCACGAGTTACTATAAGGAGTTTGACAGGCTAATTAGTGAGCTAAGTAAGCCACAGGTACAGGGCGACGCCGTGCTTGAGGTAAGGGTGACTAAGTACAGACCTCCGGGATCACGCAAGATAGTGCTAGAAGACGTGGAGTTCACTGTGAGGAGAGGTGAGGTAGCACTAGTGAAGGGCCCGTCAGGTTCCGGTAAGACGACGTTGCTTAGGTTACTCGCAACGAGTGTCAAGGAACCCGTGTCCGGCGTAAGAACTAACGTCATCGGTAAGCTCATCTACGTCCCAGACAACCCCTTACTTTACTTTACAGAACCGACAGCGGCTAAGGAAGTAGGTGAGGGTGGCGTTGAGAAGTTAAGGGAGTTCGGCATCGTAGGCAGGGAGTTCACGCCAATCACTAGGTTAAGTACGGGCGAGAGAAGAAGAGTGGCTGTGGCTTCAGCCCTAGTTAGGGGTGCTTCAATCATCGTCATGGATGAACCGACGGTAGGACTAGATATCATCAGCAAGGTGCGGGTGCTGAAGGCCATAGTTAAGGCGGCTGAAGAGGGCATGGCTTTCGTTATTGCCTCCCACGATCCCCTGGTGGAACGCATAGCGAATAAGGTGGTGCCTATCCATGGTTAGTGTAGGCATGGTATTTCGATGGATTTCCGAAGTTATATTCAGGTCGATCTTTGCTGGCGATGACACCCCGTTCAAGCACTCTACGCTATTAATAAACACGCCCTTGGTCGTTACTCAGATACTCCTAGCGTCCGAGGGACTAACAGGAGTAGTTGTAACTATGGCGTCCCTCCTGGCAGTTCACCTCATGGCTGGAACTTCAGAAGCGTTAGCATACGCGTTAATAATGACTTCCTTGCCGGCAGTCTGGTACTTCCTGACGACACTGCCATTTACAACGTCTTTGATAGCCTCCGCCGTAATTGCGCTTAGGGTAATCGCCGTCGGGTCAGCACTCCTAACGTTCATATACTTCTTAAATCCTCTGGAACTCTCAATGCTGGCACGTAAGCTAGGCCTTAGGAAAGCATCCTTGTACCCAGCGATGACGTGGAAAGTCACACCCCACGTAATGAGGGACATGAAGTCAGCAATGCTCTCGGCGGAATTAAAGGACGAGAAACTCTGGAAGGCGTTAGCAGTAACAATACTTGCTGTGAACGAGTACAGTAGCATGTATGGAGAGGGAACCTACGCACGTATGCAGGACTTCAAGCCGCGGTACTGGTATAGCGGCAAAGCAATGCGGGTATTCGTCTTAATCCTAGCAGTAGACATTACTGCATTACTCCTGCTCTACTTGGGATGATCCCAGCTTAAATTACCCGCTAGATTTAGATAGTAGGGTGTGATACTTGAACGTAACCCCAGGAGAGAAGTTCTCATTTAAATTTAAGGCAGGGCCAGAACACTCAGCCAAGCACGTGGGTTCAGGGGACGTCGACGTTCTCTCAACACCCTCAATGATACTATTTATGGAGGAAGCGTGCAGGCGATTCATGGATAAACACTTACCGGAGAGCGAAACCACAGTCGGTACGAGGGTTGATATCTATCACGTGAAGGCAGCCCTTATCGGTAGTGAGATTGAGGTGCGAGGAACACTCCTAGCTGTTGAGGGAAGGAAGCTAGTGTTCTGGGTTGAAGCATGGTACGGTGATCGACGTATAGGGTACGGTGTGCATGAAAGATACGTAGTAAATAGGGAAGCATTCATAAGCAAGCTTAGGGGCGAGAGGAAGTGAATGAATGGGCCTCCCTAACAGGGAAAGAGTTCGAGGAAATACCTAAGGACGTAGCCATACTGCCAGTCGGTAGCTTAGAGAGGCATGGCGACCACTTACCGCTCGGAACAGACATATTCGCGCCCGAGTGGATAGCGCGTCAAGTAGCCAGCAAGTTGCGTGAGCACAGAGTATCAGCACTAGTAATGCCTACGATACCGTACGGATCTTCAAGAATCCTTGCTAAATTTCTTGGGACGATAAACGTTGATGACTCAGCCTTCAGGGAATACGTCAAGTCAGTCCTGAAGGAAGCAATAAGGAACGGATTCAAACTCATCCTAGTAGTAAATGGACATGGAGGGAACACGTCCCTACTCAGGGAAGCTGCAAGGGACGCCGCGTACAGTACCGACGGGGCGGTACTACTAATTAACTGGTGGGCGGACGTAGCGCAGGACAAACGCAAGTCACTCTTCCCGGAAGGAACCCTAGGCCACGCAGGGGCGGATGAAACCGCCGTGATGATGGCTATAACACCTGACCTAGTCAAGATGGAGTACCTGAAGAAAAACTCGGTCAAGTATCCATCACTAAGGCTATATTACAGGAAATACGAAGAGGAAGTACTCTTCCCTGAGGCACTCTCGGGTGATCCGAGCGCGGCAAGCCCGGAAAAAGGCAGGGAGCTACTTGCGGCTGTTGTTGATGGTATTACTGACTCGGTGCTGAGGGCTCTTAAACTGATTCGGGAATGTGGGTGAGGATTTCACAGGTTTGCGTGGTAAGGCGGTCACTGTTAAAATATTAATATGTAGGGCCACCTCACTATCCTAGGTGGCTTTGATGGATATCGAGGAGAAGCTACGGTTAATAACTAGAGGAACTGCAGAGATAGTTACTCCACAGGAGCTTAAGGAACTCATCGAAACAAAGTCACCCTCAGGCTACCTAGGTTTCGAACCCAGCGGTATATTCCACGTTGGATGGCTTGTTTGGGCACTGAAGTTCAAGGACTTAGTAGATGCTGGCGTCCGAATGCACCTGCTAGCAGCAACATGGCATGCATGGATAAACGATAAGTTAGGAGGGGATCTAGAACTAATACGTTTCGCGGCAACTCACGTCGTGGAGGTGCTTAATGCGTTAGGGCTTGAAGGGAGGTTTAACCTAGTATTTGCTGAGGATCTGGTCTCACGCATTGAGTATTGGGAGACATTATTGAAAACAGCTAAGTCCGTCTCCCTAGCAAGAGTTAGGAGGGCACTCACCATAATGGGTAGAAGGCTCGATGAGGGGGAGGCGGACTTCTCAAAGTTAATATACCCACTTATGCAGGTAACGGATATGTTCGCCCTAGGCGTCGACATAGCGCTAGGAGGCATGGACCAAAGAAGGGCCCACATGCTTCAGAGAGACGTAGCAGAGAAGCTGGGATGGAAGAAAGTGGTTGCAATACACACTCCGCTAATACCCTCACTACAAGGTATCGGGAGAATGGACCTAAAGAGTGGTGAGGTAAACGAACTTCTAGTCCAAGCAAAGATGAGTAAGTCGAAACCTGAGACAGCGATCTTCATAATTGACAGCAACGATGAGATCAGAATGAAAATCCGTAAGGCATATTGCCCGGCAAGGGTTGTGGAAGGCAACCCAATAACCGAGATAGTTAAGAACATAATCTTCCGTGGCGAAGAAAAGGAGTTCACCATTAACAGACCGGCGAAGTTCGGAGGACCCATAACCGTATATACCTATGAGGAACTAGAGAAGCTCTATGTTGAGGGTAAATTACATCCACTGGATTTAAAGAATGCTGTTGCTGAGTACTTAATCAAGATTATATCACCGCTAAGGGAAAGGTTACTTGCAAGTAAGAGGTCAAAGGAATTTATAGAGATAATAATGAAACGTGTAGGGAGGTAATTGCATCTCACAGAACACTCTAGGGTGTCACTAGACTAGATTGGATACTCGAGCATTAGTTAAATGCAGTTAAAGTTTACTACAAGGGCCAGGGGTGACCCTCCCTGCTTCATAACCTCCCGTGACGCGGGAGCTTCAGCAGGGCCAAGAAGTCTTCTCGCTCAAGACTTATTAATCCTTCCACTACTGTATCTCCTTCCCCTTAAGAGGAAGTCGGGAGACTCAAGCTCGTCAACACGGGAGAGAAGATCATGAAGTAAGTTCTCAAGCACGTATAACTTACCCTTGAGGAACGCTATTTCATCCTCATAATCCTTGATTTTCTTGACTACTGGTGAATTGCTTCGGATGTCTCCATGAAGGCCCTCGCTTATAAACATTTTTATTACATCAGTTACTTGGACACCCATAGACGTAGCTAAGGTCTTCAGCTCCTCATAGGTCTTTGATGGTAGTGATATATGTACTGTCGGTATGTCTTATCCCCTCAAGAGGAATACTGAGGTCTTACTATATAAAATTGCCCTCTAATATGTATTCTGCTTTAAAGCGAAATACATATGGAAGCAATACACGTGATGGTTATGCATCTTTTTTCATGACCTTCACAGTCAAAGGAATGGGGATATGTTGTGAAGATAGTAACCTTCAAGGTCGAAGAAGCATTACTTAGGAAGATAGATGAAATAGCCCGGATGGAAGGCGTTAGTAGGTCTGAGGTTATTAGGGAGGCTCTAAACGTATACGTTGCCAGGAGCCGAAGAGGGGAAAGGATAAGGAAAGGCATTCGTGTAAGACACATTATCCTAACCTGAATAATTTGAGAGAGTTTGCTTCTTCGGGCTTGCTGGCTTAAAAACTGTCATTGTTTGTTTCCTACGTAGTTCGAGGATACTAACCATACGTTTTGAGAGGGAATGCTACGACCTTAGGTTTAGGCCAGGATGATATCTTCTCTTTATCTATGCTCCATTCATTGTCCTGGAGTTTCAAGATGTCATACTTACTACCGGATATCTTTAGGAAATCATCTAACGGTCTTAGTGGAAGGTTTATCCCCTTTACCCAGTAATGCATGGGCACTATTGCCTTGGGTTTAATCATATCTGACAGTTTAAGGGCTTCTTCTCCATTTATGGTGAATGTACCGCCTACAGGAACCATTAAGATGTCAACTTCACCTAAGTTTTGTATGGTCTTGTCATCCAGTAAATGTCCTAGATCACCTACATGTAGTATACGTAACCCTTCGATCTGGATCAGATAAATTACTACTTTACCACGTCGTTTTCCCTTGAATTTATCATGATATGCCTCAAATCCTGTTACGGTGAAGCCGTTTACTCTGAACGTACCTTTCTTCATGGAGAATACTTTCCCTCCTTCCTTTAGCACTACTTGGTATGCGTTGTGATCGAAGTGCTCATGCGTTATTAGGACAGCATCAGCCTTAACCTGCGGCTTAGGGAGCCCTATGCTTCCACCGTCGTGAGGGTCTATGACGACTGTGTAACCGTCGTTGGATCTTATTTCAAAGCATGCATGGCCCCACCACTTTATGGTGACCATTAATAGTCACTCTCAGTATATAAGGTATTTCCAAATTTTTAGATGTTCTCGGCAGTACGGTAGCGTGTCTCGGATTCTCGAAAAGCTCAAGAATTCTATATGCATTAAGTAATGGAGCCTGCTAAGTTGACGGCACCTGTTCCATGGATACCGACGGAGAGGCGGGTAATTAAGTACATAGTCGAGCTATTAAAGGCTAGTAGAGGTAAGGTAATAGCTGAGCTCGGATGCGGCGACGGGCGTGTCGCAATAGCTTTAGCTAAGGCAGGATCTAAGGTACTATGCATTGAGTTAAGGAGGGAGTTAGTGAATAGAGCCAAGCAGAACATCCGTGAGGAAGGTGTTGATAGCTTAGTTACGGTCATTGAAGAGGATTTCACAAGCGTTCCTCTTAGGAGCGTTAATGGTGTGTAC
>Ga0256842_1001397_pt1 | contig 19330 bp, 20 predicted proteins | sample 4559240metaG_FD_185973 | JGI IMG/M metagenome (GOLD analysis project Ga0256842, IMG submission 185973) | Hydrothermal vent microbial communities from Guaymas Basin, Mexico - 4559-240 | ecosystem: Environmental > Aquatic > Marine > Hydrothermal vents | place: Mexico: Guaymas Basin | collected... | reverse complement strand
TCTAGTAAAACCAGCATCAATTAAAGCTTTAATCATTTTAAATCTATCTCTTGACCTAATACATTTTATATCAGCAGCAAGTCCTTTTGTATGTGCACTATCAGGTTTTCCGCCGACTTCTTTGTTGTGCTTAGGACAGCGATAGCCTGAAGTTATAACAAAAGGAACCCCAGCTAATTCTCTAGCTTTATCTATTTTTTCTAAGAATTCTTTATTCATATCAGTCTTGCCACAACAAGGACATTTAAATTCATCTATTTTAAAATATTTCATTTTATTCTCCTAAATTATCTTTATTAATTCTACAATTATATAAATAAGGACTCCTGAGCCTAAGGCTATAAGAGCTTTATCCCTGAATTTAATAGCATCTTTTAATTCTCTAATCTCATCACATAAGGTTTTTATTTTTACAGTATGAGATTGGCACTGGGCTATTTTATTATACATTTCTTCTTGGAGTTTGTTGTATTTAGTAAATAAGTCGTGAATGTCCTCACTATGAGTATTTTGAGTGGCAATAAGTGCTTGAAAATTACTTGTTAATTCTGTAAGTTTTTCTACAGCCTCAGATAAAGTGGCTTGGGTTTGATAAATAAGTTTTATATCTGTTTTAATATTACTTAAATCGTCTTTTATACTGGATATTTCTTCTTTCAATTTTTCCATAGTACTCCTCTTATATTAAGTATAATCAGAAACAACATTAACACGGCATGTGGCCGTAAACTCTCTACCCGTATTAGTAACTATATGGAATTTAATAAAAAAAGGCTTTCTATATGTATTATCTTTATTAACCCAAACAGTAAGAATATTATCGGTTAAGGCTACACTGCTTGGGTCAATAGCACTACTATCAGTAGAGCTAACTTCATATGAGGCAATAGTTTCTCCATCTAATCTATCCGTGAAGTCTATTCCAACAGGGAATTTATCGGATACTTTTTTCTCTATAACAAACATAGGTTTACTCCTTATGCAAAGTCAACCCTAATTGTAAAATTATCTCCACTCATATTTGTAGCACCTGCTGTTACTATTCTTTTTACCCATATACGAACGGCTTGTCCTGCTGGTATATCTGGCAGGCTGAGTTTAGTTGAACTTGTATAATGAGAAAAAGAGATAGGATTTGTGCCGTCTGTAGGTTCTGTAGTTTCATCTGCTATAGTAGGTAGAGAAGCATCAGAGGCATGAGGAGAGTTAGCCGAGTCATAACCTAAATCTATACTTGTATCACTAGAAGGTGTTTCTGAAGATAGAAAAATAGAAACAGATGTAGAAGTTGCATCCCCAGCATTATATACATCAAGGGCTCTATAATCAGTTATACCTGAAGAGGCTTCCTCTGGGCTTACGTTATCGTATAAGTTGTTTAACACTCCATCCTGCAATTCCGTAGAAGACATCACACCGCCTAAAGAAGCATTAGGGTCTGTATTGCTAGCACCCCCTGTCAATCTTAATACTAAATTTGCAGCCATAGTTATTCCTCCTTAATAATTTCTTGTATTATTACTTTTATCTAAAACAAAAATTGTGTTTGATTTTCTTACTTTTAATATAGTATCTTGTTTGTCTAATTTAAAAATAACTTCTGGTCTTATGGTTATATCACTAAGAATATCATACAAAATTTTATATTCAGACTTTGTTAGTATGTTATAAATATTTGTGTATAATTTTGTTGCAAGTATATCATATTTAAAATTAGTTTCTTTTTTATTAATTATATTGTAAGAGAAAGTAGTTTCTTTTTTGGCTAGAATATCATAAATTATACTTGTTAATGTTTTTGCTAAAATATCGTAAACAATATTGCTTGTGTGGCTTATTAGGATATTATATTTTATATTTGCTTCTTTTTTACTAAGTATATCAAAAACTATGTTTGTTTGGGCTGAATTAAGAATATCGTATTTGATAGTATATTCAATAGCAGATGTGCCAAGAATATCATATGTAACATTGTATTCATTTTTAGTAAGAATATTGTATAAAATACTAGTTGTTAGAGAGGTTAGCACATCATATCTACTATTATATTCCTTTGCAGATAAAATGTCATAAGATACTTCTTTTGTTAATCTATTTAGTATGTCATAATTTATACTATAATCAGCTTTAGCTAAAATATCATAACCAACATCAGTTTCTCTTTTCGTCAGTATATCGTATTTTGATACATAGCTATTTTGGGCTAAAAGGTCATATTTTATATTCTTTTCTGTTTTTGTTTGAATATCATATTTATTATTGTATTCATTTTTATTAAGAATGTCATATGGACTAGAATATTCTATACTATTAATACCGCCAAAATCCACTAAATACCAATATTGTGGGTAAAGGAAGAAAGAGTAGGGTTCATGATTAAATGCTAGAATTTCATCGTCACTTAATGCTCTATTCCATATATAAGTAAACCAAGCTTTTCCATTCCAAAATTTTCCACTGTCATCTGACCCTATATATAAATTCTGTTTATCATCATCTATATACGATACTGTATCACCCACAAATTTCTTTGTGTTGACATATGTGTACAATCTAACACCATCAAACTTGCCTATTATCAGATATTTTTTGTTTGCATCAATTTGTTCGTTTGTCTCCGCTGTATATAAAGTATTATTTCGTTTAGCTGCAAAAAATTGACCACCACTACCATAACCTTGAACATAAGACAACAAAAAGTAACAATCACCTTTCTCTAAAAATCTATAAGATTTATTATCTGGTGAAATAGTAACAAAGCTTAAAAGCGAGGCCATTACAGTAATAGAATCTTGAGTTGCTTTACCTATATCTTTATAGTTGTTTACAATATAACTACTATTATTATCAAATACAGCAGCATCCCCATCTATGTCAGGATTACCAGAAGGTATTCCATTATAATTTGGATAGATTAAATTTTCTGCTCGATTCCGAAATAAAGTGCAAAAACTTAATCCTTCAGTTATTGGATTACTCCAATCTATCTGAGCACCAAAAGGGGGCTTAATAGTAGGATTATTCCATCTAACCCATCTAGCCATAACTTATTACACCGACTGATAGTAGAAAGGTTTAACTATTACTTTTGCGTCTATTGTATCAGTTGTGCCGCTAGACTTTAACCCAATTCTGAAGTGTGGCACTGTAAAAATAGGAACTGTCTGCATAATATTCTCACCACCATCAACTTTCTCTAATGTATAAGCTAATACAGGATTTTCATTCCCACTATAGTTACCATCAAGAGAGCCGTAAACTCTTATCTCTAAGTCATCAGTAGGGCTGGCTACAAACGTCCCTTTTACTACTAATAATGCGCCCTGATACCCGTTTGTCTCTAAATCAACATCTCCAGTAAAAACCTCACTACTACCTACATCAGCATCAGAGCCGCCATAGGCGTCTGTAGAGTATAATACTAATTCTGAGCTATATACAATCTTTATATTAGCCATACTAAGCTCCTATTTCGTTATTTATATCAGTTTGTAAAGAACTTAACATATTATTTACAGCCTCGTTAAAGTCAGTAGTACCGAAAAGATTATTTACTTGCTCAGCGCACCATTTAAATCTGTTCCAAGACGCAAGAGCTTCCTGTTTTATCTTTTCTTTAGCACTTTCTAAACTAGAAATATTACCTAGATTAAATGTAACAGAATAGCTCTTAGACCATATAACTGTATCCGAGGCTTCATCATATATCTGTATCTCACAAGTTAAATTAGAGAGGCCGTTTTCTAAATAAGAATATGTTGGATTTGTTAACCTTACTCTCATACTTAAATCTCCTTTTTTACCTATACAATAATCATTATCTGTTTATGTGTCAACTTTTTGACACTTTTTCTATATCTTTCCCAGCGCACTTCTTTAACACCTAATTTTTTGAGTAGCGTTCTTAATTTATTTCTTATGGCTAAGATATTAAATTTAATAGTAGAAACAGCACCTTTAAAAATGGCCACAAAGTCTTTTATAACTACAATAGTAGAAAATTCATAAGGGTCTCCATACCCTTTGTGTTCAGCTCCAGTCCTTATTATTCCTATAAGAATATCATTATTTTTGTATATTTCTTCAAATGTAATGTTCATTTTTTCTTATAAGCGGGCGCCCCGAACAATCTTACAGCTCTATACATAATTATCCTTTTCCACTTAGCTACATTTAATTCTTCCATAGCATGCAGAAATACTAAATCACAATCTTTTCTAGTAAAAAGCCCGTGTCTGTATAAATAATCATGAACAACTGCAGCTCTTGAATAACGACCAACTGGTGGCAAAATAGGCCAAAATATTCTAGGAATTGAGGCAAAGTCAGTTTTTGCGCCTTTTGGGACTGTTACTTTGATACCGAGCTTATCATCTTCGTAGGTAAGGTCTTCATATATTTCCCATTCAAGAACTGTTTTCTTACATGTAGAAAACCAGAGAAAACCTGTTCTAATAACTTTTACAGGCAATTGTTTTACAACTAATTCGCCACTAAAAGGCATTTTTATTCTCCTTTGTCAAATTCAGACTTGGCTAAATCAAACCCAGCCTTATCAAAATCAACTCCAAGTCTTTCACATAAAGCCTCTACGATATGTAGAGCTTCTGCTACAGTAATTTTATTATCTGCAGCTGCTTCTGTAAGTTCTTCAGCCAAAAGACCTACTAAAGATAATGCTTTCCAAAAAGATATTTTCATAATTAATTCTCCTTTATGGTTTTATATTCTCAAGAAAATTAATTAACTCATCAACTGTAGAAAGGTTATTTAGCTCTTGTATTTTATTAGCATACCAATCCAGTTGTTCTTGTAATTTATCTGAGGTAAAATTAAGTAATATACTGTCAGTATACCCATCATTCGCAAGAGAAAGCATTTTATTAAAAGCTGACTGTTCTTTCTCTGTTAACTGAGTTAGGTCTGGATTTAAAGTATTAATAACTTTCGCTAAAAGACAAATAGCTTTGGAATTACTAGCATTTAGCTTATCAGGGCTGCGGCTAATAGATTTTTGAATGTTATTGAACACTAGCCATCCTAATGTGTCTTCTATGGCTGATTTAAGTGTATCAAAATCGCTAGGAATATTCCAGATTTCGTTACCGTTTTCGTCTATTGTTTTTGGTTCTATGTTTTCATATATAAGATTGCCGAGTTTGATTATCCTAATCATTTAAATTGCCTCCTTTTAGAATACAATGTTAGAGATTATGTTTCTAGGAACACCGTTAGCGTCTTTGACGATGCCAGAGACAACATCGCTCCATTCTAATGAATTTCCTGATCCATCTTTTACGCTACTATTACTTGCTTTTAACCCAAATACACCATCTCCACTTGTGAGATATCCGTTCCCAGATTTTATTATATCTACTTTCCATAAATGAAGAACTAATGCTTCTAAAGAATGTAAATCTCCATGAGACATAAACACTGGAGAACTGTCAGAACCTGCTATTTCTATCTGCACTTTGTTCGTATAATTATTTGACCCAAAAACAGAAATAAATCCAATACAATAGGTATATTTCTGAATAAACCAACCATAATTTTGCGAATAGGATGAATCAAACCCCTCATCATCTAAAAGAATCTTTGCGCCATCATGTAAATCAAATATTATATTACTAGAACCTTTTAAATGAAAACTATTTAGTCTATTTTCTTGATTATTATATAAATACCACGACGGTTTTAATATAGAATTGCCTGGAACATAAATATATATTATTTTATTAATTAAATAAACATTTTGAGTTAATGTATAATCTCCAGAAAGATATATTACTCCATACCCACCAACAGGAACACTATTACACGCTTTCTTTATAGTCTTAAATGGTGCTGATTCAGAACCATCATTACTATCATCGCCGTTTACAGCATCAACGTAGAAAGTCCTATACATCATATCTTGACCGTTAACTAGAATTGGAGTTTGAGCAAAAGGTAAGGGTAGTTGACCACTAGAGTTTAAAACAGGTATTTGACCTCCAACAGGGCTTTGGCTTGCATGGAATTTATCTACTTTATCTGCATTAGGAACAGTAGTAGTGCCATCTTCTATATCTTCTACCCTATCGTTTAATTCATTAGACGCATCACGTAAGGTAGTGAGATTATTGTCAAATTGGGTTGCGTTTAAAGGGGCATTATTGGATGCTCTTGTAATCACAGTGATTGGCCAGTTTACTGACATAATTTAACCTCCTTTGTTATCTCATTAAACAAATCGGTAACAAACAACTCTGTGTTTCCTGTTCTTAATATGTCTTTCTTTTTATATCTAAAATTTTTAAATTTATCTAAAATTCTTTGTTCTAATTTATAAGCCCGATTACCATCTTCGAAATACCAAGTCTTCAATACTTCCAAATCATCTAATTCATCATAAATGAACCTGTTTTTAACTAAACCATTTGTTATCCCTATTTTGTAAAAAACTTTTCTATGCTTTATTATTTTTACATAATACAATACTACAGGTTTATTCAAATCAATTCCAGTTTTAGAACATCTTGGGCAACCTTCTCCTCTTAAATGGTTATTTGGTGTCTGATAAAATATAACACCACAAACATTACATTTTATAGGAACTTTTGTCATACAGTTCTGATATTGTATTATATAAGAGTAATCATATTTATCTCCATGTACTTTTCGGGCTTTCTATATGAAATTTGATAATCCTAACCTTTTTTGCTCTCTTGCACAATAAGAACAACCCCGCCCTTGAAGATGTGCATGTGGGGCTTGATTAAAAACTTTACCACAAACATTACACTTTATTTTCACTTTCTTAAAACATCCTTTGTAATCTACTAAACTATAATCATATTTATTGCCATGAATTCTTCTAGCTTCCTCAATAAATTTTCTCGTATCTTTAATATTTGTATAACAATATCTACATCCACTTCCTTTTAAAAGAAGCTTCGGAGTTATTTCAAAAATCCTACCACAATTTTTGCAAATTATCTTTACTTTTTTATCCTTTCCTTTATAATCAACCAATGTATAATCATACTTGTCCTGATGGATTTTATTTGCTTTTACTATAAATTCTTCTTTTGTTAACCTCTCTTTCTTTTTACCTTTTTGTGTAGCACAATAAGGACAACCCTGTCCTCTCAATAAAGCTTTAGGAGTTATCTCAAACACTCTATCACATTTTCTACAAACTATTTTAACTTTTGTTCTATTATTTACATATTCAACTAAACTATAATCATACTTATCCTTGTGTATCTCCAAAGCCTGCTTTACAAATTCTTCTTTACTTTTCCTTCTCTCTAAAGCAAGTTTAATCATTCCACATTTTCTACAGCCCTTACCTCTAAGATGGTCTGCAGGAGTTTGCCAAAAAGATCCATGTTTGGGGCAAATTATTTCTACTTTAGTTCTACAACTAACATAATTAACTTTTGAGTAATCATACAAAGGATTCCCTTTCTTATCTTTATGTATCTTTTTAGCTCTTTCAACAAATTCTTCTGTTGTCAATCTCCTGCTCATTCCTACTTTCCACACTAACTTTTTATCCCAAAAAATAATTAATCATTACTCTTACTATCGTTAACACTCTCTTTGTAAATTTCATTACCTTTTTTGCATTCAAGTGCAGTTAATTGTTTCTTTAATTCTTCAATCTGCGCAGTGAGCTGTTTTATTATCTCATTCTTTTCATAAAGCATTTCTAATAAAGTTTGTTCTCTTTGTAGTAGTTTATTATTCATATAGTTACTCCTTTATAAAATACCATTTAATAATTTTTTTATTTCTTCTATCGTAACGTTTGGGTTAGAGTTATTAAATTGCTCAAAATCCCATGTTATGTTTGTTACTTCTTCTTTGCTGGTAGCAGCTTTTATACTATCTAATTTACTGTAATAGTAATCTAAAATCTGATTAATCCAATCAAAGACACTTGAGAGTTTTGAGCGTGCAGTATTCATGCTATCTAATTGTTCTTCTGCATATGATTCTTTATTAAGCACTAATTCTTCTAAAATTTTTATATATTGGGCTTTAAAAGTATGTTGCCTTGTTTGTGGATAATTTTTTAAAACATAAATATTACAATCTTGGCTTATTTGGTTTATAGTCTTTTCCTTTAATTGTTCTAATGTAAATGTAACATTAGCAATAATTTTGTAAGGTAAATATGGAAATGGTTCTATTTTATACTCATAAGTTCCTTCATTATCTATTTTTAGAGTGGTATCTGTTGTTTCAGAATTATTTATATATAATTTAGTATAATCTGTTGGTAATGGGATATTATAAACCTCGCTGCAGTTTAAATTTACTGTAATATCATCTGAAAACTTTTGTTTTGATTCCCAAGCGCTTCCATTCCAATAATAAGGTATAGGATTCCCAGAAATAATACTATTATATTCTTCTTCTGTTAATTCTTTATAACCATCAATTAATTCTACCCCAGCAATTACTGTCATATTATCTTGAGACAACATATATTTTATCATTTCTTTGCTCCTAATACTATTAAATCACGGTTTATAACTTCTACTTCAGAAGGGGCTTTCCATTTTAACAAGATATTTCTCGTGCCTGCTGAAACTTGTTTTGCACCTGCAACTGAAACCGAATCACCTGGCATACTGCCCCCAACTTCATAGACAATTGACCCATCTATATACAATCTAATTACCCATTGTTCACTAGTAGGAAAATTGGAAAAACCTTGTTGTATGCTACCCCAAGCATAAATATACCCATCAGCATTTAAATAGACACTAGTGTTTAGTATGGTTTTCCAATTAGAATCACCTTGAATGTGGGTATAATTAGATGCTATAGATGGTATTGTTACTGCTCCATTAGCTATATGTATTGTATTTACAGCAAGACTATCTATTTTAGCAGAAGTTATAGCTGCATCAGCTATATAAGCTGAGCCTATTGCGGCAGACGCTATATATGTACTAATATTACTAGATGTTATAGGATTATTTGGATGAATAATATCCGTAGCCAGATTGCCATTCGCATCTTTCAAATTAACATTAGCCTGTGCTCCTTTAGTTGCACCAGCTTCCGCAGGAGCATTTTTTGTAAGCAAAGCATCAATATCTGTACTTTCAGGTGTAACTTTTATCCAAGTTGATGACCCGAAATCATATCGTTTTAAAATATTTGGTTCTACTGTAGTATCGATCCATAATCTACTTTTATCTGTAGGAGGAGTTGATCCTTTATGTACTATTATATCTCCATCTGTTATTATATTTCCATTAGAATCTGTTAAGTTTACACTAGCTTGAGCACCTACCGTAGCATTATCCTCTGGCTTATTTGTGCCTGTAACATTATCCCAAATTGCAGTAGTTCCTAATCCAGCATCATCTGACAATTCACTTGTCTTATCGAAAGCATTTGCTGATAGAACCCATCCTGTTCCATCATGATGATACCATTGTTTCGTGCTAGGGTTATACCAAAGATCTCCTTGACTGCCTGATGGAGTTGTTGTTTGTTTAAAGACCCTGTTTTGTGTAGCACCATCTTCTGGTTTTCCCCCTCCTATGATTTTGTTCCACTCAACGCCAGAACCAGAAGCTAATATTATATCCCCATTTGTATCGTATATTATAATTCCATTAAATTCAGCAATACCTGTTTTATCTATTTTCCAACCTGTATGTGTATTTGGGTCGTAATTAGAACTTTGTATGTAATCTTTAATGTGTGCACTAGTTAATACACCTTCAGCAATATTAGCACTATCTGTTATAAGTACATTAGTACCAATATGTCTAGCACTTATACTGCCGTCTACAATCAAATCTCCATTTATACCGACAGTTGATTGCCCATTTATATTCCCAACAACAAAAGGCTCTTTTACATCATTACTATCGGATGGATTAACTATTTTAAATATGTCTGTTAACACAACAAGCTCGGAAGGTGCGTCAGATGAAGCTACTAGCCCAATTCCAGCTATATGGTTATCAGCATTTAGCTTTACAGTCCATTCAGACTTAACATCTCCCATATCAGTTTGGAGTGTTGATATACTAGTTTCTGCACTAGACATTCTAGGTTTTAGGTCATTAGTAACATCATTATTATAAGTAGTAATAGACACTTTGTTAACAATCTCCGCCTGTAAATCTCCAACATCTGTTTGAAGAGCTGATATATTCTGTTCAGCAGTAGCCATTCTAGGTTTTAGATTGTTTGTAATATCAGTATCGTAAGTTGTAATTGTAACTCTATTGTTAATTTGTGCCTGCAAATTACCATCTGCATCCTGCAATGCAGTGATATTCTGTTCAGCTTGAGCCATACGAGGCTTTAAATCATTATTTATATCTGTATCATAAGTCGTTATTGTAACCCTATCATTAATTTGTGCTTGTAAACTATCATCTGCATCTTGTAATGCTGTTATGTTGTTTTCGGCAGTAGCCATACGGGGCTTTAGATTATAAGTTATATCTGATCTATAAGTAGTAATCGATACTTTTTGATCAATTTGTGCCTGCAAATTACCATCTGCATCCTGCAATGCAGTGATATTCTGTTCAGCTTGAGCCATACGAGGCTTTAAATCATTATTTATATCTGTATCATATACTGATATAGAAACTTTTTCGTTAATTTGCGATTGCAACTCATCATTTTGTGTGTATAGCGTAGTGATATTCTGTTCAGCAGTAGCCATTCTAGGTTTTAGATTGTTTGTAATATCTGAGTTATATATCGCCAAAGTAACCCTATCGTTTATAGCAGATTCTAAGACACCGTCTTTTTCTTGTAGTACAGTTATTGTTTCTTCTGCATTAGATAATCTAGTTTCATGGTCACTAATATTATTCTCAATAGAAGTAATTGCTTCCGTAATCATATTATTTAAAGTATCTATTTTTATTTCAGCTTGAGTTGCTTTTAAGTAAGATTCACTTATTCTATTGTCTAAATTATATATATCTTCTATAGAACCAACTACAACTCCGTTTTCTACTATATCATTAACTAGTGCAATATCACCTATTATAGCATTAGACGTTAACTGTATATACTCTGAGTTTATATTGACTTGTGATGAATTATATGATAAAACATCTGCAATATTATCAATTAACATCCAGTAATCTGTATGATCTGGAGTAGGTGCTGGAGTAAAGGGTATATCTTGAATTGCTTGATATACGTTATTATTATACTTTACTAAATCCCATTTAGAATATGTAAAATTTTCATCAAAATCTTGAACTAATAAAGAACTTAAGGCGTTGACTTCTGTTTTATCTGCTTTCAGGGATATGGTATCTGAATTTTGTTGTATTAGCGTCTCATGGATAGATACTATATTACTGAGACTATCAAAATCTGTTTGTGATACTTTTGTGCTTACTTCATTTTCTACCGTATTTACTTTTTGTTCTATATTAGCTACTAGTGTAGAAAGTGCATCTGTAGGCTCCCAATAAACATAATTTCCTTGATTATCTATATTTTGTGGGTCATCTGGAGCTATACCTATATTATCTTGCAGACATCTCCAAGTGTCATTATTGTATCTTACTATTCTACCTAAAGTATATAAAATATCAGGCTGCCAATCAGATGTTGTAAGTGCAGAAATATCAGATTGTAATAATTGGATTTGGGATAAATGCTCATTTAAATCTTTCTGAACTTCTGCCATGTTTATTTGAAGTTCATTAACTTTACTTCCAGTATCTAAGACCAAATCATCTATACCGCCTAATATCCCCGATTCTAAAACATCTTGTTCTAATACAAAAACACCTTCAGATACCCAGTCAATTTTATCTACTAAGTCTTGATATAATTCATCTTCAGTTATAGAACCACTAAGTATATCCAGAAGTTTATCTGGAGTATAATCTGTTGAGCCGACTACTCCCTCATATTGTCCCCCAGGGAACCAATCAGAATAAACCTCAAATATATTTCTCTGCCTTACCCAAAAATATCTAGTATCAACTAATTCTAATCCATCTAAAGTATATTCATCATTTTCTACAGAAGCTATTAAGACGGCGTCATCTCTATTATTAGTTTCTGACGCCCAGATTTCTAATTTATCGAAATAAGTGTCTTTGGTATAAGTTACTTTTACTTTTATCGCATAGTTTAGAGGTATAGTAGTAATGCCCGTAGCAGTACTTGGTTTTGGAAAATAAATATCTACAGTAGTTGAAACTGCATTAGCGCTCTCGGTACCATTTTTAGATATAGCTTTTATCCAGTAAGTTTTTGTAGTATTTGTTACTTCTGGAATAAATAAGCTAGTCTGAAAATCTGTTATGTTTTGAAGGACAGGTGTTCCACTATCCCAATCTGTTCCCTCTCTTATTTCAAAATGGTCTAAATTAATGTCAGACATTTCATCCCAGGTAAATAATACTAACTGATTTTCAGGATGCCACTCTGCAATAAAGTTTGTAACATCACCAGGAGTTAAAGTATTTCCAGCTACTACGTGTGTAATTTCCTCAGACCAGTCAGAATAGCGCCCATATACTGATTTTACCCTAGCTTGAATAGCTATCGTAGTTTCTTCCTGTACCCCAAATATTCTTAAGGAGGTATTACTATATTCAGCAGATATGGTGTGCCAATTATCCTCTGAATCATCAACGCTCTTCCATCTAATTTCTATTCTTTCTAAAGCTACTCTACTTGTAGATGGAATAACCCAGGTTACAACTACTGTTGGCTGATAACCCCCATCAGCAGCTAACATTAATGTGTTATCTCCAGAAAAAGCCTGGACAGAAGGGGTAGGTGGTTTAATTTGTGCAAATTCTAATGGTAATGTAATATGGGGGTCATATGCAGGTATAGTTCCTGTATTATTTACATTAGGCGCTTCTGGGATAAGTGTAATCCTAGCAGATAAGTCATAATCATAATCTACACTTAAAACTTTACACCTAACAGATTCTTTTCCATATTCTCCAAATAATACTAAATCTCCTACGTTGCATCCTGTAATAGTATTCTTTGGATATAATTCATAAAATTCACCATCCCCTTGATTTGTAACTGTAGTAGATAGTATAGCACCATTTTGGGTTCGTATTTGAATACCGTATGTTTTGCCTGTCTCCATAGGGCAGGCTTCGTCTAATATTATAGAGCTTATTTTGCCTGAGCTATCTGTTATTATGTTTTTTATTCTGCCCCATTTAATCCCAACTTCTATAATATCATAAGCTAATAATACAACGTCACCACGGGTAAAAGCCAGGTTTTCAAAATCCATTTCAACATTAAAGGTCTCTGGGCGTAGAATCAATTGATTAAAGTGATATTTTCCCTCTTTCCATGCCTGCTGTTGAGTAGTCACACCAAGTGTGTCCAGTTTTTCATATCTAGTAGCAGTACTAGAATTATAACCATCTCTATATACAATGACTTCATCTTCTGTATAATCTTTATTTTTGTCTATGTATCGCACTCTGAGTGCATGAGGCAGATTTTGAAATGCTTTAGTTGAGCTGAAGTTTCTTGAATTTCTAGGAGAGATTACTTGTGCAGGCGGCTCACTACTAGAATCCCTATCCCATACTATTGTAAAATAACCATCTCTGTATGCTGGGGTGGCTCTTCCTGTAGTAGCTATATTTCTCAGCCTTTCAAGCTGCGTTTGCCCAGTATCAAATACATAATTAAATTCTAGCCCCAAATTATCACAAAAAGCAGCCCATTCAACAAAATCGTCTAATAATACTTCTGATTCTGATATAGGATTTTTAACATGTTCCCCTGTTAACTGGTTGTAATAACACCAGGCTGGATTATTTGTAGCTTGATTACTCCAGGTGCTCCCATCATAAACAGGCAAAATTGAAGTGGCAGTAACATTTAGCTGGTCAATAATTCCACTCAACTGGTCAGTGGCTTTTATTCTTAAAGCCATATAAATTATTTCTTTTCCATTATCAACAACAGGCTGCTCACTTTTTACAGATCTAAGAGCTGTCCAAACACAATCAGTAACTACAACTTCTCTATCTTGTATATAAGTTCTTTCTCTAGTTACTTTTACAGAAAATTGTCCTTTGTAGTTTGGAACATATCTTTTATTTACTCTATATGTTTCTTTTCTTCTTCCAGATATTGTAAAATTATCTTGTATTATAAGATTACCACTATTAACATCTGTTATAGTTATTTTAAAATCTACATGAGCAGCTCTGATTTTTCCACGCTTACTCATTGTATAAAGACCAGAAGGAAAAACCAAATCAATAGAAATTTCTTTTGTGTTGGTGTCTGTATTCCTTGTGGCTGAAACATTATCCGTAAACCAACCACCCTCACCACTAGTGGATTGGCAATCCAAATTAACATTTACATTTTCTTCATATATGTTAGATGTGAATAAAGATATTTGATCTATAGTTCCTATTTCAAATTCAACATCATCATACGATAGTATATCTGTATCGCCTATTTTTATAGCTCCAGAGCTAATACCAGATTCATGAGTCAGTTTACTACTTCTTGATGCTGTTTTACCACCTATTTCAAGTGGTCCATAACCAAGGCAAAGGAGCATTCTTAAATACTGATCTCCCCCTGCTATTTCTGTAAAATACCTAGCTGCAAGTGGTGGGTAATATTTGTATGTGCCGTATAATCTAGGGATAGGATTCCAGACTGCATATCTATTTTGAGCACCTGTGATACCTGGTTTAACTACGGTAGAAGTTGTATCCCCTTTATCTAATTGTTGTGGGGGGATTAAGGCATTAAAAGCTAAAGTAGTAAGTGTAACAGCGGTAGCAGTAACACCAGCATTTATTAAAGCAGCACCTAAGCCTACTTTAGTTCCTATTAGTAAATTTGCAGCAGCAGGCCCAAGATAAACAGAACTTACAACTGCTACAGCTAGGGTAGCTATTGTAGCCACCATTCTACCAGCACCGCCTTGTTGCGGCACATTTATAATAGTAACAATATCATTCTCTTCTAGCTTAATAAAAGGGATTTCACCATTTTTTATAGGAGTTCCGTTTAATTCTATATATAAACTAGTAGTATCAAGGCCATCGACTATTTCGGATAAGTAGGTGCCAGTATCTACTATTGTTTTATATGTGGTTTGTTTTAGTATGTGTGGCTTACTTACTATTATAGGCATAATATCCCTCTATCCTAGTTTTCCAGAATGGGTGTGTAATTCTTTCTATGCAGCTTTCTCTTCTAACTTCGGCTGAATGTAAAAATAAATTTTTGCCTAAATAAATTCCTATATGATTATATAGGCCATTTACATTAAACAAAATACAACAGAATTTCCTAGGTGTTTGTGTTTTTGTCCATAATTCTTTTTCTTTTTTAATAATTTCTGTAATAGAGTTAATATTATCGTGATTGTATGTGTTTAAGTATGTTGGTAATTCTATACTGAGCTCATGTTTATAAAACAGGTAAACTAAACCATAACAATCGCAGCCATCAAAACTGCGCCCGTATTGTTTATAAGGTATTCCTATATATTCAGTTAAATCCATTAAAATAATCCTGGAAATAAATGTGGTGTAAAATAATCAGCAGTTGCGGCTTCGTTTACAATATCATGTTCAAAACCAAGCTCTGCCTCTAAAGAAGTAGCATCATAAGTTATATTTGTGAGCTTAAAATTAAAAGGCCCTATTTCTTTTACAATAGTCCCATCAGCTTGCTTCCTAATAATATTTACAATCAAATCTAAAGGTGCTTCTACACTTCTTAATATATTAATTAACTCCCTATTTACGTTATCTAAAACTATTTTAGCTGTGGGTTGTTTATCTTTTACATCAGGTGGCAAAGTAAAATTAAAATGTAATGGCAAGTAGGTATTCCCATTATATTCTAATTCTATTATATCATTAACGAATCTTAAGGTATCGGTTTCTAAGGGTATATCTATTATACAAAGAAAGATATCTTCAGCTTCTTGCTTGAATAGTTGCTTCATTCCATCTAATGAAATAGTTCTCATATAAAGCTCCTTATGGAAGTATTTCTAAATCTAGCTGAACAGTAAAATATTTACCAGTTTTAGATGTAATGACAGGAGGCTGTTTGAACCTGAATTTAGCGATTGATTGTGTAATAGGATGTGTCCATTCAAAAGGGGTTGAGCCTCCGTGACAGTCTTTATTAAAAAAATCCATTAGTGTAGTGTATTGTTCAGGGGTAATTGTAATTTGTCCTTGAACTTTTGAAACTGCAGCTGAGAATCTTCTTCTAACTTTAACAGGACCCGCATCAGTTGGGCTTCTTAACGCTTGATCCTGCTGTTGTATAGAAAATCCATCTTGTTCTAAATATTGTGGCAATGTTGAAGGCCATGTAGGCATCAGTAAGCTCTCCTGTTTAATCCATAAGATTGTCTAAAAACTCCATCTAATTCACCTCTTACCATCATAGACTCTAACTCATTCTTAATTAGTATTCTAATCTGCTTTTTACCATCCACATTTTGCTCTGTTACTTCTACAGGGGCACTATTAGCCGAGCGTTGGTCTATTATATTTATTTCTAGAGGGGCTACTTCTGCTTTTACTCCCAAATCCCCTGAAGATGTTCTGGTTAAAGGTATGACAGCTTCGGGGCCTGCTTCCCCCATTAATCCCATACCAGAAGCAAAAGTAAATAAAGTAGGTTTATTTACAATAGAATTTCTATAAGCTGACAAATTACTTGAATTTAAAAATACACCGCCAGTAGCAAAGTGAAAGCTACCTAAAGATAAACTACTATAAGGAGATGTGGTTGTTCCCCCTGTTAATCTTAGATTACTAAAAGTTGTTGACGAAGTGGTAGCTGTTCCCCCCCTAAATAAAGCCCCAAAGCCACTTTGTAATCCTGCACTCAGTGCAGCAGCTAAGGGCGCTGTAATTGTTTGCCTAATAGTCAATCTAGCTAAATCAGCTAATATAGAATTAACTAAATCTGAAAAACTTGCCTTACCTGTAGTAACAAATCTGGTCAAAGTATCCTCTAAGTTGTTAAAAGCATTAGTAAGTACATTTTCTATCCCTTTAGCCATATTGGCGGCTGATTCAGCATAATCATTTAAAGCTCTGATAGCTCCATCCTTCCAATATTTGGATTGTCTTAACCTTTCTTCAGCCTCTCTTTTGGCTATATCAGCAAGCACGTTTGATTTATATTCTTCTAATTTTATTTCATCTACACCAGCTTTTTTATATTCTTTAATAGTTTTTTCTAACTCATATCTTTCATAATCATATTGGGATAAAGTAACTTTTTTATATTCTTCTGCAAATTCTTGGGCTATTCTTTTTCTTTCTTCATATCTTTCTTTAAAAATTGCCTGAGCACGTTTTGCGGCTTTTTTCATTCCCTCTTCTCTAAGCATAAATGAATCAACCAACTTACTGTCTTGGCCTGCCCAGCCCAGCTCTATCATTTTTTGTGTTTTAGCTGTAATAACTTGGCTTTTTGTTAAGAGGCCATATTTTTGTGCTTTTTGCAATTTAGATACAAATTCTTTGAATTGCTGTTCTGGAGTTTTAATTCTTTCTTTTATAGTTTGTGCAAATTTATTAATTTCCTCAGGTATTTTTAGGCTACTTTTAAGCTGTTCATCTATTATTTGGAAGGCTCTTACTTTAGCACCAGCCATGCCTTCCATCTTTAGCTCCCATAAACCTTTTATGAGTTTTTTAGGTTTAGATGTCCAGCTTTCTTCCCAGCCTAATCCTCCAAATTTCGCATCACTCGGAGCTTCTAAAATCTTTTTACCAATATGTAAACCAAGTATAGCTATTATTGCAGGTAGAATTCCTTTAACTCCCTTGCCTTTTAATAAATATTTAGCTAATGCTACTTCTGCGGCATACTTTAAAAAATCACTACTCTTATCTTTATTTATACCTTCAAATACTTTATTTATACCATCTGCTAAATCAGTAGATATTACTCCTGCTATATCGGTTAAGTCCCTCAATATTCCTGTAAGAGTTTTTCCTACTATACTTAGTGGCTTTTCTAATCTTCCAAGAATATCAATAAGTTTTAATGTTCCTGTGACGGCTTTTTCTGATGCAGTTAAAAAGACATCTAAAGAATGGTTTAAAAATAAAAGCCCGTGGGAGTATTCATCGCCTGTTAACTCGTTTATCTTCTTTACTAAATTATCAAAATGCTTATACAAAGTTTTACCAAATATATTAGCAGTGCCAGATTTATAGCTTGTTAGTTGGACTGATTTGGATACTATTCTAACAAGAGCTTTTTCCCACTTTTCAAAGACGGTTCCTACATCTGCGCTTAGAATATATTCTTTAGTTTGTTTCATGTATTTAGAGATTTCAGCGCTCAGTTTAGTCAAAATTTCATATCTGTTTTGCATACGTTTAAGATTATCTATATCTTGCTCAGTCAATATTCCTAGGTTCTTAGCAGTGCGGATAAGAATATTAGTAGTGCGCATTTCGCCTTGCATTAATGCTTGTATTTCCTGCCTAATTTGTCTAGTAGTAGAACCAGTAGTTTGAGCAACTAACTTTGTAAAATCTACTAAATCAGCAAAATTTTTCATTTCTTTAGGGCTAATAATTACTTGAGCTTGGCCGAGCTCATCTAGTGCAGATGCTAATTCATCTAGTGTTGACATAGATGTTAAAGCTACATCTGATAGTGCTTGGGTTTGCTGGCCTGCATATTGCATAGCCTGGGCAAATCCAATAGAATTTTTTGTAGCAAAACTAATCCACATAGCTAATTTAGCTTGAGTAGCAGCTAATTCGCCAGATTGCTTAATACCTTCTACAAGAACATTCTGTAATGAACCTAAAGCACCTGTAATCATATTTACAGTTTGATAAATAAGTGTAAATCCTAATCCTACCTCACCAAATCTTTTCCACCACCTTTTTAATGCGCTGTCTGATTTTTTAATTTTACCTGTAAGGCTATTTATAGAATTTTCAGTGTTTTTTATAATACGCTGTAAATTATTGTCTGCACCTAAATTTCTTAACTGCACTTGTTTTTGTAAATATTTTAACTTTGCGGTCAATCTATCTACTTCTCTAGCGGATACAGAGCTAGCTTCGCCTAAAATCTGTGCTTGTTTATTTATAGCCTTTAATTCTTTAGTTATTTTATCTAACTCTGTATTTGATTTAGCAGGAAACTTAATATTTTTTGATTGTTTTTGAACCCTAGCACCAGTACGTTCTAACTCTTTCAGTTTATCAATAGCCTTATCTATATCTTTGTATTCAACTTTTATTCCCAGATGTGCTAAATCCATCTTTATTCCTCTTTCTTATATATTCTAAATAAATACTATCTA
>Ga0256842_1001396_pt1 | contig 19336 bp, 18 predicted proteins | sample 4559240metaG_FD_185973 | JGI IMG/M metagenome (GOLD analysis project Ga0256842, IMG submission 185973) | Hydrothermal vent microbial communities from Guaymas Basin, Mexico - 4559-240 | ecosystem: Environmental > Aquatic > Marine > Hydrothermal vents | place: Mexico: Guaymas Basin | collected... | reverse complement strand
TCAATATCGATAAAATAATATTTTAGATTGTCTATTGCCGAGATTATGTCGCTAATTATATTCTCATCTTCAAAGTTCATAACGGATACGGCTTTCCAATACGCTTCGGTTGCTTTTTCTTTTGAACTATCATCTTTATGCAAAATTTCTATATACGACATTGCAAGGTGAAACAGTTCTCCGTATGGTTTTTTACCGATATCCGTATCTATGTCGCAGGTTTGGTATATTTTGAGATGACTTCTTATTGATGAGCCTATCTTTGCATTTAGAGCATAATTTTTCTTATCATTTTTCTTATCACTGTCCGATTCTTGAAAATTTTTAAGTTCACCTGTTTCGAAATTTTCCTTATTTTCCTTATTTTCCTTGTTTAGTATTTTATAAATTAAATTGGCAACTGTAATATTCTTCGGTATTGTTCCGTCTTTGTTTAGGCTGTTTATGCCGAAAATAAAAAGATTTTCTTTTGCCCTTGTATTTGCAACATATGCGAGATTTAAGGCTTCGATAAAATTTATCTTTAATTGATTAAGATATGCTTGATTGGCATCTTTTGAAATGTCTCTTAAATTCTTATCGACTTTTGCAAATAGAGTATCACCCTTATCTGCAAAATCTTCTATGCTAAATGTTTTATATATGTCGATATTTTTTGCATCATAGAGCTTCCAGTCGTAAAAAGGCAGTATAACCGTGTGACTTTCAAGTCCTTTTGATTTATGAATTGTTGTTATCTTTAAAGCCTCGGTATTCTCAGGTAACTCTACCGCTATATCCGTATTTTTGTAAAAATAATCCACTATTTCATACAAACTTTTCTGTTTCTGTGTTAAAATTAAGGTTTCTTCAAGCAGTTTGTTAAAATATATTTTATTATCATCAAGATTAAAATATCCTTTTTCCAGAATATAGCAAAAAAGCTCATAGGCTGAACTGTTTTGAGATTTACTATAAAGTTCTTCAATTGAAGTTAATCTCAAACCTATTTCGTCGAAGGCTTTTTTGTATCGTTTGTCTTCTTTAAAAATAATCGATGAGATTAAAAACAGAAACCTTTTAATTTCAAAATTGTTTATAAGGAGTAATGAATCGTCGGTTATGAACTTTAAGTTAGGAAAATCTTCCATTAGCCAATTTGTAACTTTTCTTATCTCCTTTTTAGTTCTGAGTAGAATCATTATATCAGAAAGAGGTATCTTTTTATCGTTTAGCGTTGTTTTTATCGTTTCCTTTATTTGAGAGCGATAGAATGTGTCAATATCGGAATCTTTATCGTTATTCTTAACTGTTTTTAAAAGGACTTTAACATAGCCACCGTTTCCCGCCTTGCATTCCTGTCTTGAAGATTTATAGAGTTTTTCAATATCTTTCTCTATTGATGATTTAAAATTTTCGTCAAGGGGTTTAGTTATTTCATCGTTTAATAAATTCTCTGAAGAAAAAATAGTGTTGTTAAATTCTATTATACTACTTTTTGAGCGATAATTATTTTCTGTTGTTTGAGTTTTGATGTTTAGCTCTTTTTTTGCAAGAAGTGTGTCAAAAATGTTATAATCCCCGCCACGCCAGGCATAAATTGCCTGTTTTTTATCCCCTACTACAAAAAGAGAGCCTCCCTTAGCTACACCGTTTTCTATAAGAGCGTAAAGGGCTTCAAACTGCTCCTTTGATGTGTCCTGAAATTCATCTATGAGGTAATGTGTTATTTTCTCGCCCAATTTACAAAAAGCTTCGCTTACGCCGTAATCCGTATTTAATATATTTCCTACGGATTTTGCTATTTTACTGCCGTCAATGATATTAAGCGAGGATTTTATCTCTTCTTCTTTTTTTCTAAGATTCACTATTTGCTTTGCTATACTTTCCGTTTGATATGTATGTCTTAAAATTATGTATGCCGTAGAAAGTTCATAGCATCCGTTTAAACATTCTATAAATTTATCTGAATCCTCTTTGTTTAACTGTTGATTCTTTTTTAAAATTGATTCTAAATTCTTACTTTCTATCAATTGCTTAATTTGAGATATTTTTTCCGTTGCTTTTTTAATATCCATATTTTTGTAGCTTTTTATTTTTGTTCCGTTAAAAACGGTTTTATTTTCTTCTATTAAATTATCGATTTTAATTGCGTTTTTCTTTATTTTTTCTTCAATTTCATCTTTTATTTCGTTGTATGAAGAACCTTTGAGATTAAATTTTTTTGTAAAAATTTTTATGATGTGTTTTAAATTTACAACATCGTTCGGAATATCTATATTTTGAAAATCCTGCAAAGAATTAAAAATAATTTTCTCACCATTTACACCTTTTTTACCAAGATAGAGCATATCTTGAAGAAATATTATTAGGTTTCTATGGTTGTCGGTATCTGAAATAAGATCATCAACTGCAAATTGAAATATTTCATCACTGTTAAAATTAATATCATAATCGGGATAAATACTTAAATCTACCGAAAAAGCTTTAATTATTCTGTTCATAAAAGAATCAATCGTTGTTACATTTAATTCACCTAAATTTTTTATTATTTCAATAAGTGCTCGCAGTGCATTTTCTTTGGATATTGCAAAATCATTTTTATTAAAATTGTTATCTTTATAAAGCAGTGAAAGTTTTTTTAAAAAAAGTAAAATCCTCTCTTTCATTTCCGCTGCGGCTTTGTTTGTAAATGTAATTGCTACAATGGAGCCTAAGGAGTCTGTAGTTGCAATATTGTCTATATCCATATTATTAATTCTGCAGAGATTTGAACTACTTTTGCTGTTTGACATCAAATATAAAGACAGAAGATGTATGAATCTCTTTGCCAGCTGATAGGTTTTTCCGCTTCCTGCTGATGCTTCTATAACCAATCTATCTTCAAAATTTAATAAATTCTTTTTCATATTTACCTTAATTTTCATAATATCACATAGCTGTCTTACGGTCAACGGATTAAAATAAAAAAATAAAGGAATGAGTTTTGCTAACATAGCCTTGAGAAAAAAAAGGGGGTTGTTTTTATGCTTTTTGATTCAACTATGAAATATTTGCAACAGTCGTTGGATGTAACGTCACTCAGGCATAGCGTTATAGCGAGTAACATAGCCAATGCCGATACGCCCAACTATAAAGCCAAACATATACCTTTTAAAAATATTTTAAATTTGGCGCAGAAGAACGATATTACACTCGATACAACAAACTCTATGCATATAAAATCAAACGAAGGTTTTAAAAATATTATAAAACAGGATAACGATAGCTATCTTCAAAGAAACGATAAAAATAATGTAAATATGGATACGGAAATGATTCTTCTTGCTAAAAATACGATTTTATTTAATGCTTTGACAAATATGGAAAAATTTAAATTTAACCAATATAAAGACCTTATTGCTGCAAACAGGAATATTTAAGAGGTGAATTATGAGTTTTTTTGACGGAATGAATATAGCGGCAAGTGGAATGAGTGCTCAAAGGTTGAGAATGAATATAATTTCCGCAAATATATCCAATGCCGATAGCGTAAAAACAAAAGAGGGCGGACCTTACAAAAGAAAAGATGTAATTTTTGAAGCGAAGGATTACAGTAAATTCCCATCGATACTTAAAGAGGCGGTTGTTGATAAGGTTGTAAGGGATGACACTCCGCCTAAGTTAAAGTATGATCCTCAAAATCCTATGGCAAATAAAGACGGTTATGTGGCATATCCGAATATAAATCCTGTGGTTGAAATGACAAATTTAATTGATGCAATGCGTACATATCAAGCTAATGTATCTGTTATGGATTCTGCAAAACAGATGGCGCAGGGCGTTATAGGAATCTTAAGGACTTGATTTTTATGTTATTTTTATTATTATTAGGGGTATGATGAAAGTTAGTGACATTAATTTGACTCCGACTATAAACGGCGACAAAGAGAATATTAAAAATAAAGCCAACGATTCTTTTGCGGATATACTTAAACAATCTTTGAACGAGGTTAACGAGCTTCAGAATAAAGCCGACGATTCAATTAAGGGTATAGCGTCCGGAAAGATGGATAATATTCAAGATGCGGTTATGGCAATTGAAAAAGCCGACATTTCTTTAAAACTTGTCACGGAAATTAGAAATAAAGCCGTTGAAGCGTATAAAGAAGTTATGCGTATGCAGGTTTAGTGTATTTTATTAAATTTTTTGTTTGCTAAAATAACCATTTATAAATATACTTTGCAATATGGATTTTAAGCTTCTTTTAGGACAGTTTAAAAAGTTTTTTGCAAATATGTCTAAGCAACAGAGGATAATACTCTTTTCTTCTTTGGGAGGACTCTTTTTTGCAATTATACTTTTAACTGTAATCGGTTCAAAGGTTGAATATTCAACCCTATTTACAAATCTGTCTCCGCAGGATGCATCAAGCATAACAGCTTATCTTGATCAGAAAAAGGTTGATTATAAACTTGTGGGTTCTACAACAATTAAGGTTCCGAAATCTCAGGTGTACAGAATAAGATTGGATTTGGTATCGGCAGGCTTGCCAAAACATGGTGTTGTGGGTTTTGAAATATTTGACAAACAGAATTTTGGCACTACAAACTTTGTGGAAAATATAAATTACATAAGGGCTCTTGAAGGTGAGTTGGTAAGAACCATTGAAAGTATGAATGATATTAAAAGTGCGAGGATACACCTTGCCATACCTAAACCGACCGTTTTCGTGGATAAAGAGGCTAATCCTACAGCGAGTGTTGTGCTTGATTTATACTCCCCTCTATCGCTAAGACAGGTTATAGCTATACAAAAACTTGTGGCATCGAGTGTGCCAAAACTTTCATACAAAGATGTTACCGTTGTTGATAGCAGTGGAAATCTCTTGTCTAAGAAGATGAACGAAGATGAATTTCTTACAGGTAATGAAATTAAATACAAGGACGCCATACAAAAAATATACCTAAAAAAGATAAATAACTTTCTAACACCTATTCTCGGTAAAAGTAAGTTTGTCGCAACTGTTGATATTGATTTGGATTTAAGCAAAGTGACAAAAAAGAGTGTGACCTATGATCCAAACAGTGTTGTGCGTAGTGAACAGAACGAGGAATCTACAAATATGACTCCGCAGAATAAAGGTGTACCGGGCGTTGTATCAAATGTGAAAAAAAATGAAACCGCACCATCTTCTTCATCGTCAAAGAGTACACATACAAAAACCATTACCAATTTTGAGATAGGGCATACCGAAACCGTAACAGAGGAGCCACTATTTAAAATAAAGAAAATTTCAGCTGTTGTTATTGCTGACGGGACATATATTCCGATAAAAGATAAGAATGGAAAAATTACGGATTATAAATATAAACCTTTGGATGCTGCTACGGTATCTATGATAAAAGATGCTGTTATGAAGGCTGTAGGATACGATAAAAGCAGAGGAGATCAGGTTAGTGTGTCAAGTATGAAATTTCAGGTGGACCAAAAGTATGAAACGGTTAAAAAAATGGATACAAAAAGTTTGATTGTCCACTATTCGTCTTATTATAGATATATAGTTATTGCTCTTTTCATTTTATTGTTTTATTTCTTATTTCTACGCAAATTTATCAAGAATGCTCTTAAAATACATAAGATTGAAAGCGATTCCGTAGATGAAGATTTGGCTGAAGCATCCAAGGCTACCGGTAAAAGTGTAGGTGATATAGAGAAAGAGTTGTCTGAAAAATTGGAATCAGAAAGTGCGATGAGTGAAGAGGCAATGAAAAGCAAGGTAATGGAAGATAAGCTTAGGGAAGAGGCTGATAAAAATCCCGAAGAAATTGCAAACTTAATTAAAACTTTGATTTCAACATCAAAGAAAGGCTGATAATTATGGCTGAACAAGTAAAAAAAATAGAAAGTGTAGATGATTTAACACCTTACCAGAAATCGGCATTGCTTGTTATAGTGTTGGGCGAGGACTATTCATCAAAGGTTTTGTCTCATTTGCCGAAGCAGGAAATTGAAGCTATATCGAAAGAGATAGCTTTTATGAAAACAGTTGATCCTGTAATTATGAGGGCTGTAATTGATGAATTTTATAAGATGCTCAAGGCTAAAGAATATATTAGCGCGGGTGGCTTGGAGTATGCGAAAGATGTTTTGATAAAAACACTTGGACCTGAAGAAGCCCGTAAGATTATAGATAAATTGGTCAAAATTATGGAATCAAGTTACGGCTTTGAGTATTTGGAAAATATAGACCCGAAGCAGCTTGTTAAATTTATACAGAATGAACATCCTCAAACAATAGCAATTATTCTGTCTCATCTTGACCAATCAACCGCTTCTGAAGTTATGTCTCTTTTGCCTAAAGAGTTACAGGCTGATGTTGCTTTAAGGGTTGCTTCTTTGGAGAATGTTTCACCGGCTATCATTAAACATGTTTCTGAAATTTTAGAAAGTAAAATGGAAAATGTGAGTGGTTCAAATGTTGAGCTTGGAGGCATTAGAAAAGTTTCAGAAATAATTAATAGAATGGGAAGAGTTGAGTCGAAAGCCCTAATTGATGCAATTGCAGAGAATAATCCCGATTTGGCAAGTCAGATAAGAGATATGATGTTTGTATTTGATGATATAATCAAACTCAATGATTCTGATATGCAGGAGCTGCTAAAACATGTTGACAAGAAAGATTTAATTATGGCAATGAAGGGTGCTTCTGATGAGCTTAAAGATAAATTCTTTGGTAATATGTCGTCGAGAGCCGCTGATACACTAAAAGAGGAATTGGAATTCTTGGGCGCTGTTAAGGTCAAGGATGTTGAAAAAGCGCAGAAGATTATAGTTGATGTTGTAAGAAAACTTGATGAAGAGGGTGTAATATCAATAGGTGGCGGCGGAGAAGAGGTTTTGGCTTAATAAGCCGATAAAATGAAGATGGAAGTTCAAAAATATATATTTCAGGAATTCAATACCGACGAATCTAATGATAGCGATGAAGAGCGTGATGCCAAAAACAGTGAACAAGATAACAATATAGAGGAAAAACTTAAAAAAATTATTGAAGAAACTCAGAAAAAGGCAAATGAACAGGCTAATCTTTTAAGAGAAAATGCAAAAAAAGAGGGTTTTGAGGCGGGATACAGAGAAGGTCTTGAAAATGCCAGAAGAGAAATGGAGGAGTCTTTTAAAAAAACAACTGACGAATACCTTGATAAAATTCAAGAATCTTTGAAGCTTATTGTAGATTTTAAGAACGAATTGGATAAAAAATACAAGGATATTGAAAATAGCGCCACTGATGCCGTCCTTGAGATAGTATCAAAAGTTATATCCAAAAAAATAGAAGAGGATAAAGATATAATAGCAAATATGGTAAAGGAGGCTTTGGGTTTAAGTGAAAGTAAAAGTATAAAAATAAAGTTAAACCCACAAGATGCTTCAAACTTAAGAAATAAGGACAAGGAGATATTCGGAAGTAAAAAGGTGGAAATAGTAGAGGATGATTCCTTGGCAAGGGGCTCTATTCTTATAGAAGAAGAAAACGGTAATATCATAGATGCCGGATTGGAATCCAAAATGAACAGTTTGTCCAATAGTGTTAAAAATGAATAAACTTGATAATTTTGTCAGTTTGGTTAAGTCATCAAATTTAATATCTGTATACGGAAAAATAAAGAAGGTTTCCGGAATAACGATAAAGGCAACCGGTCCTTTAAACTCAAAAATTGGTGATGTGTGCAAGATAGAGTCTAACGGTTCTTTGGTTGATGCGGAGGTTGTTGGTTTTGATGAAGATGGTATTGTGCTTATGCCTCTTGGAACTCTGGATGGAATAAAATCTTCAAGCTTGGTGAAATCCACGGATAAAGGGCTGAGTGTTCCTGTAAGCAGAAATATGCTTGGAAGGGTTGTTAATGCTCTTGGCAGACCGATTGATTTTAAAGGTGCCATAGATATTGAAAAGACTTATCCCATATATCCTAAGCCTATTTTACCCTTTGAGAGGGAGATTATAAAGGAGCCTATAACCCTTGGAATTAAGGCGATTGACGGACTTTTAACAATAGGAAAGGGGCAAAGGATAGGAATTTTTGCAGGAAGTGGCGTAGGTAAAAGTACACTTATGGGAATGGTGGCAAGAAACAGCTCTGCTGATGTTAATGTTATTGCGTTAATAGGTGAAAGGGGTAGAGAGGTTAGAGAATTTGTTGAAAATGATTTAAAGGAAGAGGGTTTAAAGAAAAGTGTAGTCGTTGTTGCAACGAGTGACGAGCCTCCTTTGCTTAGAAGGGAAGGTGCGTTTGTTGCAACTGCCATAGCTGAATTTTTTAAAGATCAAGGTATGAATGTTATGCTTATGATGGATTCCGCTACTCGTTTTGCAATGGCACAAAGAGAGATAGGTTTGGCAACAGGAGAGCCTCCGACAACAAAGGGTTACACGCCGAGTGTTTTTACACTTCTTCCAAGATTGATGGAAAGGGCAGGTAACTTTAAAAATGGTTCAATAACGGCGATTTACACTATTTTGGTTGATGGTGATGATTTGACGGAGCCTATAGCCGATGCGTCAAGGTCAATACTCGACGGACATATAGTTTTATCAAGAAAAATAGCCGAAAAAGGAAGGTATCCTGCAGTTGATGTTTTAAAGAGTATATCGAGACTTATGAGTTCTGTAGCTGATGCAAACCATAAAGCCGTTGCGCTTAAATTGAGAAAAATATTATCTGTATATCAGGAATCGGAAGATTTAATAAATATAGGAGCTTATGTGAAAGGGAGCAGTAAAGATATAGATGAGGCTATAAAATATATAGATAAGGTTGAAGAGTTTCTTGCTCAGAAGGTTGATGAATCTTTTTCAGCGGAAGAAACTGTGGATTTGATGAATAAGATTTTTGAGGATACTCCGAGTGTTTAAGTTTAAATTTGAAAAGATGATAAAAATTAAAGAAAGCATATTAAAAAAATCTCTACTCGAATTGGCAAGCATAGATAAAATGATAAAGCTAAAAAAAGAGGAAAAAAATAGAATGGAAATTGATAACCAACAAAGAAGAAAAAAATTAAATAACCTCTTAAAAAAAGACAATTTTGAAAAAAATATGCTTGTTTTTGTAAGCGAGAATATACAAAGAGCCGAAAGAAGGATTGCTATGCTTGAGCGTGAAATAAGCTCTTTAAATATAGCAAGAACAAAAAAACTTGATGAGATACTGTTTTTGAATATGGAAAAGAAAAAACTTGAAAAATTAAAGTCAAAAGAATATGAAAGGTATTTAGAAGAAGAAAATAAATCTGAAATGAGGTTTTTGAATGAGATTGCGAATATTCGGTCTGCTAATAGGATTTTGCGTAATTAGCCTGCTTCTGACAGCAACAAATTCATATTCTGTTGATAAGAAAAGTAGAAATATGAGTCAAATTGCGGAAAAAATAAATGAATTAAAGAGCATAGAAAATATAATAAATAAAAAAATAGAGAAACTTAACAAGGAAAAGAAAGAAATAGAAAAAGAAAAAAACGAGATAATAAAGTTAAAAAAAGAAACGGATGCGTATGTTGCAGATGCTAAAAAAAGATTGGAATCCATAAAAAAACAGATTGCCGATGAGAAGATTAAAAAACTATCTGCTATATATTCACAGGCAAAAGCACAATCTGCGGCGGATGCATTGTCAAATATGGATGAAAACCTTGCCGCACAAATTCTTATTTTTATGCAGGCAAGAAAATCCGGTGCAATAATTTCAAAGATGAATCCTAAAAAGGCTTCAAGTATTTTTCAGAAATTCGTCAAAAGTTCTACCATAAAAAAAACTACCAATAAACAGTAAATTTGTCGTTAAGATTTATTCTTAAAAAAGTGTTGGAATGTTATATAACAAAAGCTATTTTACCCAAAAATTTTTCATAAATATTACAAACACGGTGTAGATTTCCAATCTTCCTATAAGCATAGCAAAACTCAGTATCCATTTTACAGCTGCCGGTAAAAAATTATAATTTAGAGACGGACCTACAAGGCCAAACCCCGGACCTATGTTACCAAGTGCTGCGGCGGAAGCCGATAAAGATGTTAACAGGTCTATGTTGAACATAGATATTAGAAGAGCAGTTATAAAAAATGTTGTTATATAAAGAAAGAAAAAAGAAGATATTAAATAGACGATATTCTTTCTAATAAGTTGCCCGTTCATAGTTAATGTAAATATACCTTTAGAATGTATGTGGTATTTTAATTCATTTATTGATTGCTTTAATAGAATGAGTATTCTTATTACCTTTATGCTTCCTCCTGTTGAGCCTGAGCATCCTCCCACGAACATAAGTAAAAACAGTATTGCTTGTGAAAAATATGGCCATCTTGTGTAGTCAGCTGTAGCGTATCCTGTGGTTGTCATAATAGAAACTACTTGAAAAGAGCCATATCTTAACGCCTCAAAAAAATTGCCGTATTTGTTAAGTATATTTAACGATACAACAAGTATTGCTATTGTAGTTAAAAGTGCATAAAATCTCAATTCTTCATCTTTAAAAGCCTTAAATTTTCCCGTTAGAATCTTGAAATGAAGGGAAAAATTCATACCTGCTATAAACATAAAAACGGTTATGATAAAATCTATATACGCAGAATGAAAATATGCCACACTTGTATTTTTTGTAGAAAAACCGCCTGTAGCCATAGTGCCAAATGTGTGGGTTAATGCATCAAAAAGATTCATACCTCCAAAAAGTAGTAAAATTGTTTCAATGGCACTAAGAAGAAAATAAACAAGCCATAAATATTTTGCGGTTTCTGCTATTCTTGGTGAAATTTTTTCAACCGTAGGCCCGGGAGCTTCAGCCTTGATAAGCTGCATACCTCCTATTCCAAGCATAGGCAAAACTGCAACACTTAATACAATAATACCCATACCGCCCAACCAATGAGTCAATGAACGCCAAAACAGTATGGATTTGGGTACACTTTCAATGTCGGTTAATATCGATGCTCCTGTTGTGGTAAATCCTGACATTGTTTCAAAAAAGGAGTTTGTTATGCTCATATGCATTGAAATCATATATGGAATGCTTCCAAAAATGGCTATAACTATCCAACTTAATGTTACCAAAAGAAAGCCGCCTTTTTTGGATAAAATCTTGTTTTCATTGTCTTTGATTAATGACAATCCCAATATTCCTATTATTGCTCCTATTATTATGGAAATTATAAATCCGAAATACGCATTATCACTGTAATAAATTGAAAAAGATAGAGGTAAAATCATAAAAACTGATACTATAAGAATAAGTATGGACAAAAATTTTAGAATTATGCGCCAATTCATATCTTTAAATTATATTTTCTATTTTTGTTATGTCCTCTTTCTTTGCAAAGAGTATAACGCGATCATTTTCTCTTATAGTTAATTCACCGTTAGGTATTATGCTCTGATTGTCTCTTATAAGGGCTATTATTAGACTGTTTTTGGGTATATTTGCATCTTTTATCTGTTTGTTTTTTAGCTTTGATTTTTGTGATATATCAAATTCAAGCGCTTCCGCTTCTCCACCGAAAATAGAATATACACCGATAATATTACCCTTTCTTACAAACTTCAATATGCTGCTTACGCTTGATAGTTTTGGGCTCACAACGGCGTCTATGTTTAGTCTTGTCGCCATTGTTATATAGTTCGTTTTATCCATTACGGCTATTGTTCGTTTTACCCCTATGCTTTTTGCATATAACGACGAGATTAAATTAATCTCCTCATTGCCTGTCGCTGCGATTGCCACATCAAATTCATCTATGCTTTCTTCTTCAAATACATCGGCATTGCTTGCATCGTCATTGATAATTGTTGCATTTTTGCATTGTTGAGATATGAGTTTGCACTTCTCGTAATCCTTTTCGATAATCTTTATATTCCTTTTCTTCCCGCAGAGCCCTTTTGCTGTCATAACCCCTATCTTGCTTCCGCCGAATATTGCTATATTTCTAATTTTAATCTTTGTCTTTCCTATCTGTTTAAGAATATCTTCTACATTATTTTTTTTAGATACAATATAGATATAATCGCCCTCTTTAACTTGTGTATAACCACTTGGAATTATTAAATTTCCTTCGGCAGTTTTGATTCCTGAAACAATAAAATCACTCTGAATTTCTTTTTTTATGTCAATTATGGTTCTGTCTTTTAAGATAGAATGTTGGTCAATATAGACACCGCGCATCTGTATATCAATATCCTCAAATATTATAATATCACTTGATGCGCCGAAGTTTACGGCATTAATTATGCTCTTTGCGGCTTCCATTTCAGGATTTATTATTAAATCCACTCCGAATTTTTCTAATGATTTTGATGTTCTTGTGCTGTATTCCGGATTCCTTACCCTTGCAGCCTTTTTTGATATATTAAATTTTGCGGATGCAAAAAAACATGATAGCAGGTTTATCTCATCCGAGTCTGTTACGGCAAGGAACATATCCGCATTGCCACATTCTGCTTTTTCAAGAATGTCAACACTTGTAGATTCTCCGTTAATTACCATACAATCCAGATGTTCGGATGCAAATTTTGCCCTCTCTTCGTTCTTTTCTATCAAAACAACATACTTTTTTTCTTCGCTTAATTGTTTTGCTATGTGAAAACCGACTTCACCGGCTCCTGCAATAACTATTTTCACAGTTAACCGTACTTTTCTCTGTAGCTCAAATATAATTCAACTTCATATTTAGAGCCTATAATCAGAGGGGTTTTCTGGTGAATCTCTTTTGGTACAATGTCAAGAATTCTTGATGTTCCGTCCGTTGCCATGCCACCTGCTTGCTCGATTAAAAATGCCATGGGATTCGCCTCGTACATTAATCTCAACTTTCCTTTTCTGTTTTTGTTATTTTCAGGATATAAAAAGACCCCGCCCTTCAACATATTTCTATGAAAATCTGCGACAAGGGAGCCTATCCATCTTGCAGTATATTGTCTATCCGGATGATTTCTCATAAATTTTACATATTCTTTGATACCTGTTGCCCACCTGTCGTAATTTGACTCGTTAATACTGTATATTTTACCGAATTGAGGTATTTTAATATTTGGATGAGAAAGTAGGAATTCTCCCACACTTGGGTCAAGAGTAAAACCGTTAACTCCATTTCCCGTAGTGTAAACAAACATTGTGCTTGAGCCATATATTACATACCCTGAACAGACAAGATTTTTGCCAGGCTGTAGTAGTGATTTGCTACAATCATCATCGTCAAGTCTTTTATAAATACCAAAGATAGTTCCTATGCTGACATTCACATCTATATTGCTTGAACCGTCGAGAGGGTCGAATACCACTACATACTTGCCTTCCAAGCTTTTATCGCTTACCCCTATAGGTTCGTCAAGTTCTTCACTTGCCATAGCGCATACCTTTCCGGTCGGATCTAATGCTTGAATCATTTTCTCATTGCAAAATAGGTCAAGTTTCTGCTGTGTTTCTCCATGCACATTGTGACTTTTTGTGCTACCTATTATATTTACAAGTCCAGCTTTATTTATTTCCCTGCTTATTATCTTTGATGCAAAGGCAATCTGTTCCAATATTAGGGTAAAATCACCACTTGCACCGGGATATTTTTTTTCTTCTTCAAGCATAAACCTGCTCAAATTAATTATAGAATTACTCATACGCAAACCTCCCTGCTTAAAAAAGGATTGAACTTTTTCTCATCCAATCCTTTTTTATGGCTATTTATTGATCTGTTTATTTGGTAGTCTCCTCCTGAAATTTTTTAAATTTCAGGTAAATATTCCAATGCCTCTTTTGCTTTTCCTTCGGGATATTCGTAATCTTTCATATCTCCTGACAAATATGTATCGTAAGATGACATATCAAAGTGTCCGTGACCGGAAAAACATATCAGAATGGTTTTTTCTTTTTGCTCCTCTTTGGCTTTCACGGCTTCTTCAATTGCCCCCTTTATGGCGTGGCATGTTTCCGGTGCCGGTATTATTCCCTCGGTCTTTGCAAAGAGTAGTCCTGCTTCAAAAACCTCTGTTTGCATATAAGAAACAGCATCAAGAAGGCCGTCTTTTCTTAATTGACTCAAAATAGGTGAATCTCCGTGATATCTTAACCCTCCTGCATGTATGCTTGGCGGCATAAAGTTGTGCCCGAGCGTATACATCAATAAAAGAGGTGTCATCTTAGCTACATCTGCATAATCGTAGTGAAAAATACCCTTGGTTAAAGTGGGACAACTTGCCGGTTCAACAGCTACTATTTTAACATCTTTACCGTTTATTTTATCTCTCATAAAGGGTAAACCTATGCCTCCAAGGTTACTTCCTCCACCACATGGAGCAAGAATCACATCCGGATAGTCTCCTACCATTTCAAGCTGTTTTTTTGCTTCCAAACCTATAACCGTTTGGTGTAACAGCACATGATTTAGCACACTTCCAAGTGTGTAATTTGTGTTTTCGTGAGTAACGGCATCTTCAATTGCTTCACTTATGGCAAGCCCGAGAGTTCCGGGATTATTAGGGTCTTTTTCTAAAGCATTTCTTCCTACTTGAGTTTTATTACTTGGTGATGCATAAACATCAGCTCCCCATGCATGTATCATAGATTTTCTGTACGGTTTTTGATTGTAGCTGACTTTAACCATATAAACTCTAACATCTATTCCAAGAAGGCTACCTGCCAGAGATAGTGCGCTTCCCCATTGACCGGCACCTGTTTCTGTTGTTAATGTCTGAACGCCTTCCATTTTATTGTAGTATGCCTGTGCTATTGCCGTGTTTGGTTTATGACTTCCTGCAGGTGACACAGATTCGTTTTTGTAGTAGATTTTAGCAGGTGTTCCAAGAGCTTTTTCTAAATTATAAGCTCTTACAAGTGGCGAAGGACGCCATATAGAGTAAATTTCTCTTACCTTGTCAGGTATGCGAATTTCCTTTTCGCTACTCATTTCCTGTTCTATAATTGCCTTTGGAAAAATTTTTAAATCATCAGGCGTGAGCGGTTTTTGAGTTTGAGGATGCAATGGTGTGCTAAGTTGAGTAGGCATGTCAGGAAGTATATTGTACCAATATTTTGGAATATCTTCCTCACTAAGTAGAATTTTTTTACCTTTCATAATTCCCCCTAAATAAAAAATTTCAATACTTCAATACAAATTGTATCAAAAAACTTCTTAAAGTTCAAAATGTTAATAAAAATTTTATAATTTAAATAACATTATTATTGACATTGCACAAATTGTTATTTACTATGGAGGAAATAATTTTTTTTGGAGGTTCTGTATGTTTAAAAGAGTTTTTTTTGCTCTACTGGTTTTTCTGTTTATCTCACAGTTGTCGTATGCTGATTTAACTACCTATGAAATGGTCGGGGTAGTTAACGGCAAAAACCATAACGACATTGTAAAAAGCGTAAAAAGCGCTTTGTCTAAGGATTTTAAAGTTGTTGCCACTACAAATGCGGCAGGAAATAAGGATTACACCATACTAATTCTTCAGGACGATGATTTCTATGCGGCTTTGGATAACACTAAGAGATATTCTTTTTTTGCAGCTCCTTTGAAGGTTGGTATAGAAAAGAATAAAGTTATGTTTTTAAATCCTGTTTATACTGCTGCGGCTTTTGCAAAAGGCAAAAGAAAGGTTGCAAAAGCGGCAAAAATTGCAAAGAAGAAATTGGAAGAAAGTTTGTCAAAGGTGGCGGGAATAACCTTAAAAAAGAAAGATTTTGGTTACGAAACGGACGAAGAAGAGATAGGTGATTGGCAGATGATGGGAAAAAGCATATATCTTACTCATAAAATAGGTTCAAAACAATTTAAAAGTATAGATAATGCTGTAGCTGCAGTTAATAAAGCTTTGTCCAAAAAAACTAACGGCTGGAGTAAGGCTTATGAGTTAAAACTCAAAAACGCTGTAGTTATAGGTGTTACAAACCCTAAATTTGAAAAGGAAGCTTTTGAAATAGGCGGAAGTGACCATCTTTGTGCATTTCCTATCGAAGTAGTTGTAATGGATAAGGGCTCAGTTGGTGCTTTTGTGCTTCCTGAAATGTATAGAATGTCTTTATATTTCATGGATGCCGGAATGGCTGCATTTTCAGCACATATGTCAATGCCGGGTGCAATTGATGCTTCTTTAGATTCTCTTTTGAAGTAATTTAGGATACTTGAGGGGGTTAAGTTCTTTGACCCCCCTTATTTTTTAGGAACACTATTTGCTACTTCGTGTCTTGAGGTAAAAAGGTTAATTTTGTTGACTTTATGTGAAAACTTGTGTATTCTCAGCTTAAAGAGTGTAGGAAAAACAAAAGGGGTGTCTAAGTGGCGAAGAAATCATTTGTAGGTCTTGATATAGGTAGCTATTATACAAAAGTTATTGAACTTGAAGATAATAAGGGTGCGATTTTGTTAAAAAATGCCTTTAAAGAGAGAACACCTGAGGGTATTTTTAAGCATGAAGAGATAGATTCCGATTTGATGTATGAGTTTATTCGCGAGATTTTTAATGTGCATAAAATCAAGAATAAAACCGTTGCCATTGCTTTAAACAGCTCTTTTGTAATTACTAAAACGGTTACGCTTCCATTGGTTGTGGATGACGAAGTGGAACAAGCCGTTATGTGGGAAGCTGAGCAGTACGCTCCCTTTGGGATGGAACAGGTCAATGCAAGTTATCAGATTATGAAGAAAGACACGGAATCAAACGAGATGACAGTTCTAATAGCTCTTACCAAGAAAGATATAGTTGATTCCTTTGTAAAGGCAATGAAAAAAGCAAAATTAAAATTGGTTTTAATAGATGTTGATGTTTTTGCGCTTTTCAATGCTTTTGCGAAAAATAATTATGACCTGAAAAGTGAACATAATTTATTAATAGATGCAGGTTACAATTCAACTAAACTTGTTTTCACAAAAGATGAAATACCGACATTTAGCAGGTATGTTGATTTTAGTTTTAAATCAATTCTTGATTCCGCAGCGGAAACATTTGAAAAATCTCCGGAAGAAATTGCGAATATTGTAGAAAATTTTCATTCAAGCGAAAACGAAACAAAATCTGCAATAGCTGCTTTCATTAATGATAAGATTGTCAGGCTTTATATGCAAATTGCTAATTCCATAAGTTTTTATCATACTAATGTGTTAGAAAGTGAGGAGAGGATACAAAATATAGTAATATCCGGCGCTTTTTGTGCCGTCTTTGATTTAATTAAAGAAAATTTACCTGAAGATATTTTGCAGTACAATGTAATAGCATTTAATCCTTTCAGTGCTTTGTCGTTAGAAAAGGGTTCTTTTGATTTAAATGAAATAACCTCAAATAGCGGTTCTTTATATTCAATATCTTTAGGATTGGCGGTTAGAAGCTTATGATAGAAATTAATTTATTAGAGACGAAGAAAAAAACCAAAGATACAAATCTGAGTATATCATACGATAGTCAGGTAATTACCCTTTCTTTCATTGCCGTTATAGTGATAGAAATTATAGCTTTGGCACTTTTTACATTCCATATTAATAACAGAATTGAAACATTAACTAATAAAAGAAGTCATCTTAGAAGCGTTGAAGTTGAAGTAAAGAAGATACAGCTTAAGCTTAAAGAAGTGAAATTAATGATAAATACCGTGAAAAAATTGGAAAATAATAGAGGTAAAGCTACACATATTTTGGATGAAATAGCTTCCGTTATGCCTAAATATGGGCTATGGCTTACAAAAATGGCAAAAAAAGGCAAAGTTCTAAGTATCGCCGGTAAAAGTTTTTCAACCGAGGCGGTTGCTAAGTATATGACAAATATAGGAAACCTAAAAGATGTTTCAAAGGTAAGGTTTGATAGTAGAGGATTGTCTAAAATAAAACAAAAAGGCACTGATGTGTATCAATTTTTCATATCCGTGCAGTTTAAGGATTGATTATGAGTATTAACGAAAGAATTAGTGAGACCCCTATGTTGAATAAAATCATAATTGTGGTTTTGATTGTTGTGCTTATCTTTGGCGGGTGGTACTACCTGTATTATATCGATTCTACAAAAAAAATAAATAAGCTTGAAAAAGAGGTGGAAAAGCTCTCCGCATACAAAAGGCAACTGCCTATTTTAAGGGTTAAGTATAAAAAAGCACAGGAAGAGTTTAAAATATATCAGAAAGAACTTCCGATTAAGGAAGAAATTCCATCGCTCCTTGTTAAACTGACTGACATTATTAAAAGTGAAGATGTAGCGCTGCTTAGTTTTAAACCTAAAAATGCTGTCGATAAAAGGATATACTATTTGAAACCTATTGATATAAGAATAGTCTCAACCTACAAAAATTGCGGATCTGTTTTTGAGAAAGTTGCTAAAATGAAAAGGTTATTCAAAATAAAAGACTTTACACTGACGAGTCCTAAGATAGTGAGCGAACACAGGGTTTTGCTTAATGTTAATTTTAGTGCGGAAACCTACTATTTTAAAAATAAGAAAAGGTAAATAATTATGAAAAAGTATCTGTTGTTTTCTTTTGTTACGGTTTTTATATTTGGCGGATATTCTGTTAGTGCATATTCTTTTACTCTTAAGTCAAAAAGAGATCCGTTTATGGATTTGTTGAGACTTCAAGATATAGAAAAACATAAAAGCCTGCTTTTAGAAAGTTCCAAGATAAAAAAAGAGAGCGAAATAATAAGAAAAATGCGCTCTGTTGCTGCTTCAATTAAGATACAAGCCATTATTTACAGTAAGAAAAACAGTTCCTTAAATACGGCTTTGTTGGTGGGACCGTCCGGCATTCCCGTAGTCGCATACAAGAATTATCAACTGGAAGACGGTGTTTATATTTCAAAGATAATGGATGACGGTATCGTTATATCCTTTAATACTCCAAAAGGTATAAAAAATATTACCGTAAAAATGAGTAAAAAATGAAAGGTAGGTGTGTGATATGATAAGAAAATTAAAGAGTAATGTAAGAATATTATATTTTGCGGTTCTGTTTTTTTCGTTGTTTGGTCTTAGTGCCTATTCGACTGAGATTAAATCTGTCAGCTATTCGAACAATATTTTTTCTATAAATTACACCGCAGGCAAAGTAAAATATGTTGCTATGAAGTTTACAAATCCCAACAGACTTGTTTTTGATTTTAGGAATATAACAAAATGTAAAGTGTGTGATAAGCCTATTATAATTAGAAGTAATGACAGTGTTGCAAGGATGAATCTTCATACAAAAAAGAGCAACGATATAATCTATAAAAAGTATAAAGAACCTACGCTTAGAGTTGTGTTTTCCTTTAAAGACAATGTGTTGTTGAATTACAAAATTGTTGATAATAAAAAAGGTTTGGTTAAGATTATTTTTGGTTCTAACGCTACAAAGGTATCTGCAAAGAA
>Ga0256842_1001395_pt1 | contig 19342 bp, 18 predicted proteins | sample 4559240metaG_FD_185973 | JGI IMG/M metagenome (GOLD analysis project Ga0256842, IMG submission 185973) | Hydrothermal vent microbial communities from Guaymas Basin, Mexico - 4559-240 | ecosystem: Environmental > Aquatic > Marine > Hydrothermal vents | place: Mexico: Guaymas Basin | collected... | reverse complement strand
GAAAGAGGTTATCCACCATGCTTCAGAATATATTCAGCAATCTACCAGGTGATTACAGTCAGGCAGGAGGATTTTTAAAGATAGAAAGTGATAAAGAGGTATGTTCCTTTATGTTGTTTGGAGATGCTTCCCTTAACTTCCTATCCGCTATTCCTGTGAGGTAGGTGAATTTCCTGGGGGGATTTATCCCCCCTATCTTAAAAACTCCAATTTAATTTCAAAACCACATCAACTCCCGGTTAATTCCCCTTTGTAATAAAGAAATACTCTCCCAGCTCCAAATCCAATAAAAAAATTGGTTCCTCTAAATAGATTATCGGGTAAAAAAATTTATTTAAAGGAGGAAAAATTGAGAGTATTTAAATTTTCTATTCTCCTTTTTTTGTTTTTTATTTTTTCAATAAATATCTTTTCATTTAAAAATAATAATAAAAGTGAAAAGATAGTAAAAATAACCATGTCAGAAAAATTTTCCCCGAAATCACCTGCGTGGGCAAAGGCATATGGTGGTAGTGAAAATGACATGATTCAAATGGTTAAAAAAATATCAAATGATGAATACATACTAATAGGAGAAACAAGATCCTTTGGTGCTGGAATTTACGATTTTTGGATAGTAAAAATAAATTCAAATGGGGATATATTGTGGTCTAAAACCTATGGCGGAACTGATGGCGATTATCCCTCTTCAATCGTTAACACTTCAGATGGGGGATATGTCATAACTGGATACACAGAGTCCTTTGGTGCTGGAAACTATGACTCTTTAATAATTAAATTGAACAGTGATGGAAATTTGAGTTGGGCAAAAACATATGGAGGAAGCGATGATGATCAAATAAATTCCATAATTCAGACCTCAGATGGTGGATTTATTGCAGCAGGATATACAGAGTCCTTTGGTGTTGAATATGGTGATTTTCTATTAATGAAACTCAATTCAAATGGAGAAGTCGTATGGGGTAAAGCGTATGGTGGCAGCGAATGGGATGAAGCCATCTCCATAACAGAAACTTCTGATGGCGGATTTATCGCTACAGGCATAACAAATTCCTTTGGCGCCGGGGACTATGACTTTTTGATAATCAAATTCAATTCAACCGGAGATGTTATATGGGCTAAAACCCTTGGTGGAATCAGTGATGATGAAAGTAATACTGTCATCCAGTCAACTGACGGAAATTATATCATTTCAGGCTATACTTACTCCTTCGGAGCAGGAAATTACGATTTTATTATAGCCAAATTGGATTCAGATGGTAATAGAGTATGGGTTAAAACCTATGGTGGAAATAATGAAGAGAGAGAATATTCCATCATAGAAACTTCTGACAATGGATTTGCTGTTGTTGGAAGTACAAATTCCTTTGGCAATGGAAATGAAGACTGCCTTATAATGAAACTGGATTCCGGGGGAAATCTCACCTGGGCCAAAACCTTTGGAGAACACAGCATTGATAGGAAAAAATCAATTATTCAAACCTCAGATGGAGGGTATCTTGTGGGAGGTTATTCCTCAAGTTTTGGAGTGGCCTACGATTTTTTAGTAACCAAACTTACATCAAATGGAGAAATACACAACTGCCAGTATATTTTAAATTGCACACCCTCCATTAGTTCAATAACTTTAAACAGCACCTCTCAGGTTCTAACAGTAACTACACTAAATATTACAGCAAGCACACAAACAATTTCTACCTCTGATCCCAATCCAACCACTACCGATATCTGCGTGGAAAAAGCCGATCTATCAATTGAAAAATCTGACGATCCAGATCCCACAATTGCAGGAAATCAACTTACATATACCATAACAATCACCAACAATGGTCCAGATAATGCAGAGGGAGTAATAGTAAATGACAATACCCCGCAAGAATTTAAAAATCCTGAATATTCAATTGATACCGGAAATACATGGAACAACTGGAATGGAAGTTTAAATATAGGAAACCTCTCAAATGGTGAAAATTTTCAACTACTGATACGTGGCACAGTGGACAGTTCTACAAATGGAACAATTTCAAATAGAGCATCGGTCTCAAGTGGTACAAGTGATCCCAATGATTCCAATAATTCTGCTACGGAAAATACAACAATAAACTCTTCAGCTGACCTGTACATAAGCAAAGAAGATTCTCCAGATCCTGTAACGCCTGGAGATTATATAGTATATACAATAACAACCACTAACAATGGTCCAAGTGAGGCTCAAAATGTAGTGATCACCGATAATATCCCAATTTCAAAGATAATAACTCCTACATATTCAATAGATGGTGGAAATAATTGGAATACATGGAATGGCAACCTAAATGTTGGAAACATCTCAAGTGGAAACAATTTCCAATTACTAATAAGGGGAAAAGTTCGTACCGTTGCCACAGGAACAATTGAAAACACGACATCAGTTTCAAGTGATACCTACGATCCCGATACCTCAAACAACAGCGATATGGAAAATACCACAATAAATTCTCAGACTCCATCTGCCGATTTATCCATAACAAAATCAGACAACCCAGATCCTGTTTATGCCGGAAAAACAATCAATTATAAAATTACAGTAACAAATAATGGACCTGAAGTTGCTGAAAATGTGGTTATAAGTGATAATATCCCACCTGAAATTCTGGGCTCAATGTACTCAATAAATGATGGAAATACCTGGTCAAACTGGAATGGGACCCTAAGTATTGGAGATCTGTCAAATGGTAAAAGTTTTAAACTCCTGCTAAGGGGATCCATAAGCCCCTCAGCAAAGGGACTGATATCAAATAAAGCAGAAGTTTCAAGCACAACAAATGACCCCAATAACTCAAATAACACTGCAACAGAAAAAACGAATGTTATTGGAAACTGTCATATAAACTTTGACATAAATGGTGATGGCAGTGTAAATATCACTGATTTAATAAATCTTCTAAATATAATTTCAGGAAATTTACCTTCAAATTCAAGATGTGATCTAAACTGCGATGGCAATGTCGATATAAGTGATGGAGAAATTTTGGCACAATATCTTGTATCAAATCTATTTTAGCCACTTAATGTTTGTATAAAGAGAGGGAACTTTTCCCTCTCTTTCCTATATAAAAATGAATCACCAATTAATTACTAACTCTATTTAATAGCAAACAGACATCCACTGCATCAATCGAACCATCTCTATTTACATCAGAACTGTTTAAATCAATTTCATCCTCTTCAAGATTTCCCGAAAGATAGTTTGAAAGAGAAATTACATCTCCTATATCAATTACTCCATCTTCATTTACATCTCCTGTAACCAGACAAATGACATTCAAAACCATATCCACTGAACCAGTATTTACACTGGGGTTAACCACTAAAACCTGAGGATCGGAAACCTGGAAGTTTAAATTGGAAATGGCAATGCTGCCTGAATTAATACTATGACTCCACAAACAAAGGTATGAACAGTTATCACCTATCATGAAATTTTCATCTAACTTCAAAAGCAGTAAATCCCAATTTCCCTTTCCAAAGGAATAGGTCTTGCCCAAAATCATATATCCACCAGAGATTTCTATGCAATAAACACCCCTATCATCTGCACTTTCTCCAAATGCCTTTTTCACAACCACATTTCCATTGGAATCAAGTTTTAAAATAAAAAAATCCTCTCCCCTATTTGATAGGGTAGTATAACCTGTAATTAAATACCCACCATCTGAAGTTTGAAAAATAGAATTTCCCCCCTCATTATCCGCATTACCATATGTTTTTGCCCAGGAAACATTTCCACTGGAGGTCAATTTCATCACTAAAACATCCTTATACCCAGCGCCAAAAGAGGATGTATATCCCGTTACAGTATAACCTCCATCTGAAGTCTCCTCAATGGAATAACATCTATCTTCATCATTCCCACCATATAATTTAGACCAGAGAATATCTCCATCTGAATCCAACTTTACCACAACAACATTTCCATCATTTGAGGAAAAAGAAAGCTGATATCCCAGAATCACATATCCATCCCCTGAAAGTTTCACCATAGAACTTAAATCCTCGTAATCGCTTTGACCATAAGTTTTTGACCACAAAATTGTACCATCAGTATCTAACTTTAAAACTAAAAAATCAAAACTACCCTCTCCAAAAGAGGTTGTATTTCCTGCAACAATATATTTCCCATCCGGTGTTTCAAAAATTGCTTTTGCCACATCAATATCACCACCACCATATGCCTTTGCCCACACCATATCTCCAGAGCCATCCAACTTCAGGACAAAAATATCACTGCTCCCGCTCCCAAAGGAATTGGTATATCCAGCCACCAGATATCCCCCATCGAAAGTTTTACACATGGAATTGGCCTCTTCATCTCCACTTCCACCAAATGTTTTTGCCCAGAGTATATTCCCTGAAGAATTAATCTTCAACACTAAAATATCATAACCACCACTACCAGATGATTTTGTACATCCAGCAACTATACATCCTCCATCGGATGTCTCACAAAACTGCATACCTGTATCCCAATTGGATAAACCAAATGCCTTTGCCCACGGTATAATTCCCACACTTCCTGATGCATTAAAATCCCCAATTAAATCACTTTCTTTCTGATAAAAATTGTCAATCTTTCCCTTAAAACTGCTGATTTCCAATTTAGCATCACAAAACTTCTCATAATCTTTATTATCTTCAAAACAAATATCCTCACATTCCACAGAAATACCAGATATGTTCAGAGAAAAGATTAAAACACTCATTGAAAGAGAAAAGAAAAAAACCATTACATTTTTAAATGTAATCATTTTTATCTCCTCAGAATCAAATAAAATTAATAAAAAACTATTTTAATTTATCTATTTTCTTAATTTTACAAAGAAATTCCATTTATGTCAATTGAGTAAAAAAATAAGGTACATTTTGTAGAATAAAGCATAAGATACACTAAAGAAAGTGTATCCATTTTCTCTGTAACCATTGGAGTATGTTATTCTATGCCAACAATTACCACAGAAATGGTAAAAAAATATAGTAAATAAGTTCCCTTTGTGGTTCTTCCTCTAAAATTTAAAAGTAATTTTTCACAATTCACAGGAAAAATCCTCTTTCAATTTTTTAAAAAGATTTTTAAAATAGTTTTCTGCTTCACCCACACTACCTATTTGTACTATCCTTCCATCCTTCATAATAACAATACGAGAACCTATGTAAAAAGCTTCTTCTATGTTATGAGTTACATAAACCAATGTAAATCCAATTTCATCTTGAAGTCTTAAAATTTCTCGTCTTAACAAAAGATTTAATTCAATATCAAGACTTGAAAGAGGTTCATCCATTAACAGAATCTTCGGATTTAATACAAGAGCCCTTGCAAGAGCCACCCTCTGTTGCTCTCCCCCGGAAAGCTGGGAAGGCATGGAATTTAAAAATCTTTCCATCTGCATTATTCTTGAAATATCATATATTCTCCTTTCCCTCTCCTCCACAGAAATTCCCTTTGACTTAAGCCCAAATTCAAGATTTTCTCTAACTGTTAAATGAGGCCACAATGCAAGATTTTGAAATACCATTCCAATACTTCTATCTTCTGGTTCCTTTAATATCTTCCCATCTGAAGAAACCAATTCACCATTAATGAAGATACTACCACTGTCAGGTTCCATAAATCCAGCTATTAACCGAAGCAATGTTGTTTTACCACACCCCGATGGCCCCAGAATCACAACTCTTTCGTTCTTATTAATATCAAGAGAAAAATCAACTATTCCAGATCGATTATTATACTTTTTAGTTACATTTTTTAATTTAATTGCCTTCAAAGGTCACTCCTAACAAATTTTAGTAAAATAGTGCCCATAAAGATTGATAAAATCACTGAAAAAACCATAATTACACATAAAGCAGATATCATTTCATATGACCCATTGGCCATAAGAGTAAAAATTCTCACAGATAGGGTGTCCTTTCCCGGTGGATATACCAGCATCGTGATACCAACATCCCTCAAGCAAAATATAAATCCCACAAGCCACCCCATCAATATTCCCCTCTTAATAAGAGGGAGATCTATCATTACAAAACGTTTAAACCATTTAGCACCTACAATTCTTGCCGCATCCTCAACTTCTTGAGGAATACGCGAAAGAGAAGAGACCGTTATCCGACTTGTAAGAACAACATATTTTGCCACATATCCTAAAATAATTATGAGAAAAGTTCCATATATAAAATTAGTCAATCTATGATTCCACAAATCAATAAGTCCAATTCCAATCACAGTGCCAGGCAATGCAAAAACATATACTGTAAAAGAATCCAAAAAACTGGATAAGCCAAAAAAATCCATATGTATAAGGGCCCCGGTAAAAAGCCCCACTAATGTTAGAATTGTTGCACCCAAAAATGAATACCAAAAACTACGAAATAAACTATCCCCCACCCTTAAAAGGGCTTCTCTATAAATGTCCAAAGGCAGTGATCTAAAAAATAATACAATAAAAGGAATAAAAACAATTACAAGTGAAAGGAAAACTATCAATAGAAATATCCATGTCTTATGAGAATGAAGTTTTATGACATTATACTCTCTAAAATAGGAAGTGGGTAAAAAATGTATTGATAACCCATTTTTCTGGATTTTCTTTTCAATTAAAAGGACAAAAAATGTTATTACCACAAATGGCACAGAAGCGGCTGTTGCATACTCAAAATTATAAAAAGCAGAAAATTGAGTAAAACTCTCAACAGGAAAAACATCATATCTCAAAAAAAGTGGTACACCTAACTCTCCAAAGGTAAACAGAAAAACAAGCACAGATGCAAACAAAATCCCAGGTAAAATAAGAGGGATTGTAATTTTCCTCAACACCCCAAGCCATCCAGTTACCAATCTCCCAGATTCTTCAAGTTTGGGATCAATCCCTCTTAAATGAGCCATGGAAAGAAGAATAACTATGGGAAGAAAAGTGGAAAATAAAACCAATACACATCCCGGCAATCCAAATAATAAATTTGAGGTGACATTTCCAACCCATTTCCCAAAAATCATGGAAATTACTCCATTTCTCCCCAAAATATTAAACCATGAAACAGCCACTATGTAAGGAGGTATAAGTAAAGGTATTGTGAAAGATATTACAAAAAACCTTCGTAGAGGTAAGTCAGTTCTGGAAAATATTATACCAAGAGGAACCCCAACAATGGTTGTCAAAAAGGTTGTAATAAAAGAAAGAAGAAAACTATGCCAGAGTAATTTCCAGGTTTTAACTGAAAGTAATAAATCCTTATAAAAAAGAATGCTAAACCTTCCATTCACCCAGATAGTTCTTACAATCATGCTAAAAATTGGGAGAAATCCAACCAAGATTAAAAAAGATACTACTGCTAAAAAAAGTATCTTTCTCCCCATCAATATCCTACCCATTTCTTCAAAAAAGGTTGTATTTCAACCAACTTTCTGGCAACTTCGCTGTAATCAACCTTCATTGTCTTTATATCTTTAATTCCTTTAAGTTCAGGAGGTATTTCTACACCTGGATGAAGGGGAATCTGTGCACAATCGGCAAAGGCAAGTTTTCTTTCAGTTTCCTTTGAAAGTAAATAATCAATTAGCCTTTTTCCATTCTCAGGATGAGGAGCATCTTTTATTAACATAACAGCATTGGGCAACAATAAACATCCAATTTCTCCCTCCCTTTGATCGGGAAAAATCATCTCAATATCCATTCCCTGCCTTATTCTATTAACCGCATCATCATTATCTACCAGACTAAAATCAAATTCTCCTTGAGCCACGAGATCTGCACTTTCGCCATTACTCGTGGAAATTTTCACACCATTTTTCTTCATCATCTCTAAAAAGTCTTTTGCACTATCATCACCCAATACTGAAAAAAGTGAGGCAAAATATACTGTAGTAGTACCAAAAAGTGGATTTGCTATCACCATCCTCCCCTTCCAAATGGGATCTACATAGTCAAAAATTGACTCAGGTTTATGTGTTAATCCCCTCTTTACCACAAAGACTCTTGCCCTTGCAGAAAATCCAGTCCAATAACCATCAGGATCCTTAAAATTATAGGGTATATCTTTACCATTTGGTGAAATATAGGGGGCAGTTATTCCCCGTTGCTTCAAAACTTCAGCCCTTATAGGTTCATTTGCCCAATATACATCCGCCTGGGGATTGTTTTTTTCTGCAATTAGCCTATTCATAACACCAGTGCTCTTTGCTTCTTCAGTATCAAAAACAGCCATCACTTTTATTCCACTACTTTTTTCAAATTCTTTTAAAATTGGCTCAGAAAAAACTTGGTCTTCAGAAACATATACAACCACAGTTCTGCCATCTTCTGAAACTCTAAATTTACCCAACATCAAAAAGACAGCCAAAATAAGAAAAACAATAATTAAAAAATAGAGCAATCTTTTCATAATAAAATCTCCAAATATAAACCAAAATTTTATTAAACTATCATCTCAATCCAAGAAATATTTTACCAGATTTGAACATAAAAATGCATAACACTTAAATTAATATGAAGTCAGGCAAAATTCATAAAGGATTAAATTTGTAGAAATTAATAAAATTTTGAAGATAGTAATGACTTTAAAATCAAAATATCCAGACTGTTGACTTTATCATCCCCATTCAGATCATAAAAATTCAGATTGTCAACTGGTATATTACCCACAACAATACTGGATAAAATGTATAAATCCACTACATTTAAAATACCGTCTCCATTTACATCCGATTTCTTAATATCAAAGCCATTTCCAAATCCTGAAGTATCACTTCCAATTTGTAAACCTAAACTTTTAGTAGAAAACTTACTACAACAAATATTATTAAACATTATACCATCAGCAAGAAATTATCTTCAATCTCAACGACATGGTTATAGATCATAATTCTTTCTGGAGAAATTGTTAGTGAAAAATTATTTTCTTCTCCAGCATCAATTTCATAAATTAAAAAATAGGGATAATCTATAAATACATCATTTCCAGAAATTCCTGATATGGTGAAATCCCCAGGAATATTACCAGGAATATTAATCTCTCCCATAATCGAAAAGGCTGGATCTTCTCCATTATTACCTATTTTAACAAATATTTTTAATTAGTCCCCAACCTCCACAAAGGGCTTTTCGGGACATGTAAAAGCAAACAAATCACTATTTGACTTCTTTCCAAGATGTATTTTAAATTCACTCTCATTATTATCCAAGTTTTCATCAATAGGAACCTCATCAACAACTTTTGAAATTACACTTTTTAAAAAATTACCACTATAAGTCTGTTGAGATATTATCACTTTAATACTTCTTTTTTCGCCAGGTCCTATATTTGACAAATTCCACTTTTTCAAGTCACCATCAAAAACGCCATCCCCATTACACGAAACTATATAAAACTCATCTGGTATACCTGTTAAAACTGAAACACTATCAACTAACCCAATTCCAACATTTTTTACCTCGCAGGTATAGGCTATATTTTCCCCCATATAGGGACATACATTATCCACACTGGCCCTTACTTCAATATCACACCCTGAAATGTTTCCAGAAACATAACTTTTGTTATTGTTTAAAAAGACATCATTTTCGAAGGGAATCAATCAAGGCAATGTTTGTAAAATCTCCCAAACTTATAGGTTTTACCTCCATCACCATTATAACATCTTCGCCCGATGCCATTTCATCAATACTCCATGTAAAGTTATCTAAATCATAAAAACCCCTTGTAGTAAAAATATTTTCAATATCAAAAACATTGGGGAGAGCATCTTTCAAAATTATGTTATGGGATACTTCATTTCCCAGATTTCTTATCCTTACCACAAAAAATAAATTAACCCCATATGCGGCCTCTTTACTCATTACCTTTAATACCGATAAATCAGCAAAGGTTACATCTCCATTAAAAGCAACAACAGAGGAGTTATTTAAAGAATTAAAATCTTCTTCAATTAGATCTTTCAAATAAAAGATACTTTTTATTTTACCACTTCCGTTAAACCTAACTTTCAAATCAAGTGTTTTTTCTTCACCTGGCAAAACTTTACTCAAATACCAATTTCCACTATCAATATTAAAGTTTCCAGAACTTAAATTGTAATCAACAATTGAAAGAGAAGAATCCAGATTGGTCGAAATAACTAAATTGTGGCCAATTTTATTTCCCATATTCCTCACCAAAACATGATATATGAACTCATCTCCATTGGATGCATTTTTAACACTACTCATGGAATCCAATGAAATATCTACAAATTTCTCATTACAATTAAAGATTAAATATGACTCATTATCTGTTGAATCTATTTCGATTCTATCACTAAAAACTGAACAAAAATTTCTAAATATACCATTTTTCAAAAATTTAACTTTAATGTTCAGTGTTTCCACTTCTCCCTTTTCCATACTTCCAATTTTCCAGATATAAGTAGATGGTTCATAAACTCCCTTTGTCGCTTCTGACTCAACAAAGAGAAAGATTCCAGGAAGTAAAGGATCTCGTACATATACATTTCCACAATCATCAGGACCTTTATTTTCTACTTTTATTTTTAAATTAATTACATCACCTGATTCAGGATTACCGTTATCGGAAGCCGATTCAACACATAAATCTGTTATTCCTAAAACTGAAGTCTCTGTAAGACCAGAAATGTAGACAGAATTATTATTATTATTATTTAAATTGGGATCATTATCACTTCCAGAAACCGTTGCATAATTTTTGAGAAGCGTACCATTATGTGTCAAAGTATTAACTTCACCTCTTATCAATAAAATTCTTGTTTCCCCCACCCTTACTTCTCCAACATTTAATTTACCAGTCCAAAATTCTCCAAAGGAACTTCCATCCAGTGAAAAAACTGGACTTTGAATTTGAGGTGGAAGTAAATCTTCAACAGTAACATTTCTTGCATCACTGGGACCTAAATTCGAAATCTTTATCCTATACATCAAATCTTCCCCGGCAATAACTGGATCTGGTGAGTCACCCTTTTTTATCTCAAGATCTGCTGAAGTAACTACCTCTGCTTTTAAGATTGAAATATTGTTATATTTGAATTCATCAAGCACCCCACTGCTATCAACCATTGCTTTATTAAAAATAACCTCACCATTTGCTATGGATGTCTTTACCTTTCCCCTAATTAATACTTCAAAGGACTCTCCACTCATTAATCTTGGAATAGTAAATCCTCCATTCCAGGGCCTCCAACTATAACCATCAAAAAACACCACATTTTCCAATTTAGGGAATATTTTATCAGTTATTAAAACACTACTTGAAACACTGGGACCATTGTTTTTAATAACCAGATTATAACTTAGGTCATTTCCGGCAATCGCTGGTAAAGGGGTGGCTGTAGTTCTAATTTCAAGGTCTCCCCTCATAATAACACCTGTATTTTCAATTGAGACATTATTTCCTGTGAATGAATCATTTTCATTTCCTGAAACTTCCACTTTGTTAATAATATTCCCGCTAAAAGTTTGTTCCACTCTTCCTTTCCACAAAATATGCACAGAATCATTGTTCTTAATTTCCCCAATATCTATTTCTCCCAAGAAAGTGTTCCAACTATGGCCACCATCAAGAGAATACAGCAAAACTCCAGAAAAGGCCTGATAATATATAAAATTTTTAACTTTAACACCACTTGCATAACTTGGGCCAAGATTTTTTACAACAATAGAATATGTGAGCATATTTCCGGCTATTACTGGATCGGGATTATCAATCTGAATTATACTTAACTCAATCAATCTTGAGATTTCCACATCAATATTAAAAGTATTATTTGAAAAATCGTCATCGAAAATATCACTGGAAATTGAAACCTCCTCTTTTATGATATGTCCATCTTCCAATGAAGGAAGTACATCCCCCTTTAAAAGAATCTTTTTAGACTCCCCAACCTCAAGTTGTTCAAAAGTTATACTTCCATCCAAACATTCCAGGTAATTCCGTTATCTGTGGAAAAGAAGAAATTCTCAACTTCAGAAGGAACACTATCAGATACAACTACATTTCTGGACAAACTGGGGCCACCATTTTCTACCTCTATAATATATTCAATACCATCTCCAGCGACGATTAAAGCTGGAAAATAATCTCCAGTTACTTTTACATCAGAAACCATATTAACTGTTGAAGTAAGAGTTATAGAATTATTTGAAATATCTACATCATGAGCATAGGAATACACCTCAGCTGAGTTCTCTATTTCACCAGCGCATGATGGTGAAATTATCCCCCTAATATAAAAATTTCTTATACCCCCGTTTTCCAGATTACCCAGATTTAATTTGCCAAAAAAATCATGATAGGTCTGTCCCCCATCAGTCGAATACATAACATTAGAAATCTGTGGCGGTAAATTATCATACACAACTACATTTTTAGCCGTTGCACCACCAACATTTTTAACTGTTAAATGATATATCACCTCATTTCCTGCAATGAGAGGACTAAATGTGGTTTCCATATCAACCAAAATATCTGTAATTTCCTGTTCATATGCGCCCATATCCACATTTTCGCCTATTACTCTATCGCAATTATCCATGTCAAATGATGGCAAATATGGGGCGTTGCCGTCTCCACTATCCCAGCATGGGGAATCTGAAGATAGGTGAAAATCTTTACCATCCACATCAAAAAAATGGGGATCAACATCTATATTATTTACCATATCCATTTTTGGATTACTTTCTATAGAGGTAAGTCCACTACAAGGATTTATATCATAACTGTGAAAATCATTGTTGTGTACATAAAAAAAACGTCATCATCACACCCTGATTGTGAAAAATCATGAGGTGAATTTTTCCAGAAAATATTATTATAAATATTTATGCCCCTCGTATTCCACCCTTCCATTTCAATCCCACCTCCATGGTCTCCAGAATGGTTAAAGCAATATGTATTATTGATAAAATCTATATATCCACATGCAAACCTATAATCAAAAGCATAAAACAAAAAAGTTCCGACACCAAAATTAGAGGCATTTTTGTTATAAAATAGATTATTGGTAAAAAAGATATGAAGCCCTTTGACATCAACAAAATTTTCACCAGCAACAACACATACACCACCACCATTTCTACTTGCTCCATTCTCGAAAAACTTATTCCCATTTAATTTCAAAGTCACAGCACACTCTGAATTGGTAAAAGAAATATATACACCACCACCATTTTGATAAACATGATTTTTTGAAAAAAAATTGTGATCAAAAACGACATGTCCCGCTATTTCTCCGACATTTAAATAACCCCCTCCACCATCTCCCAGATCAGTTACCTTATTTTCCCTGAAGACATTTCGCGAGAAATTAATTTTCGCATCTGGTGCTCCTTTCACATCCAGATAAACTGCACCGCCACTTAATTTACAATTATTCCCTTCAAAAACATTTTCAAATATATCCACATCTCCACTGGAAGTTTCTCCCTAGATACTCCCACCTGAGTTTTGGGCACTATTGTTACCAAAATAATTGTTATCCAAAACAACATTCCCTGAATTGTTGTAAAAAATTATCCCCCCACCCTTTTCACTTGCGTTAAAATCTCTGAAGGAACACCCTTCAATATATAAATTGGTTGCTCCTCCTTTATAATGGACCCCTTGAGAAAAAACTCTCGCCCCTGCCCCAACAAACTCAATGTTACGGATACCTATATAACCAGAAAAACCAATTCCATTATTTCCATGATCTTTATCAATATAAAGCATGGGGAGATTTAAACTTCCTTCCCATATTAATATTGGTAATTCACTGCTATTTTCCGGACCAATATCGAGGCAACCATCACCGAATACATAATAAACAAGGGTATCATCTATGTGATATTCTCCACCAGAAAGATATATCGCATCATCTTCATCATTCATAGCCGCCTCTGCAATGGCATTTCTTAACTGATCAATGGTTGAAACATAAAAATTCTCTCCAAAGAAAAAAAATGTAAAAGAGAAAAATAGAATGGAAAATATTAGGAGAAACGAAAAGGAGTTAGAAACACAAATTTTCACCTTTATCTCCTTTTTATTATTCTATAACAGTAAATTTAAATATTTAAATATTTTTTTTAAATTAGAATAAAAAATAAATATTTTTTGTCCGATAACTTTTTAATATAATTATAATGGAGTGAAATATGAAAATAGCAATTGTGGGAATAGGAGCAATTGGGGGAGTTATTGCAGCAAAGTTGCACGAAAAATTTTCTCCCATTTTAGTAAGTAGGAATGAAGAGATTGTCAAAAAAATTAGAAATGAGGGATTAAAATTAAAAGACCTATCCAGGAAAAGAGAAACATTAATCACAGTGTATCCTGAAATCTACCCCTCACTTAAAGAAATCCCTAAAAAATTTGATGTTATATTTTTGTGTACAAAGGCAACATCTGTATTGGAAGCAGTTTTAAACTCAACTGACAGTCTAAAGGATGACGGATTTTTCATATCTTTTCAAAACGGAATAGTGGAGGATAGACTTCTAAACTCAATTCCTCAAGAAAAATTAGTTGGTGGGATAATAGGATTTGGTGCAACAATGGTTGAACCTGGACTTGTGGAAATGACATCTGGAGGCGAAATTATTATAGGAGAAATAAATGGTAAAATCACTAAAAGAATTTTAAATGTAAAATCAATATTGGATAGTGTTGCAACGTGTAGAATAACAAAAAATATCTGGGGGGCAAAATACTCAAAACTATTAATTAACGCATGTATAACCACAATGGGAGCCATTTCAGGATTGACACTCGGCAAAATGCTTGGAGAAAAGAAATTCAGGAAGACTTTTAGACTCATATTATATGAAGGTATCCAGGTGGGAAAGAAAAAGGGTATAAAACTGGAAAATGTATCAAAAGTACCCATTGAAATTCTTTCAGCCACCAGAAGGGGAGCCATGGGTAAATTTTCATCCTCAAAATATTACAAGGATTTTATTATTAAGCAAATTGGCAAAAAATATGGAAAACTAAAATCTTCTTCTTTACAAAGCCTTGAAAGAAAAAGAAAGACAGAAATTGATTTCATAAACGGCATAATTGTAAAATATGGAAAAGAAGTTGGGATAAATACCCCTTTAAATGAAAAACTTGTAAAAATTGTACATGAAATAGAAGAAGGTAAAAGAAAAATATCCAGAAAAAATTTAGAAGAACTTTTTCAATAAATCACTCTAAAAGAAAGTACAAATTTAATTTATTTAAAATTTTACTTATAACAAAACCTTTCAAAAAGTAATCTAAAATACAGAAAAAAAGAGGAAAACTATTTTTAAAATCTTCATTCCAGGTTTCTTATTTGGAATTTCAATAATATAGGCAAAACCAAATGAATATGAAACGACAATTGATATTATCTCTCAAAAATTTAACCACTACAAAAGTTCCTGGCTACTTTCTATATACTTTCAGGAATTATGCGACTATCCCTTAGTAGTTTTGTGGTTGGAATTTTTGTATTTTTAACACTTGTGATAACAGGAATATTTTTTTATGAGAGGCAAGGGGAAGCAGAACATTCCAACATAAGTTAAAATAACAGGTTTTATCAAAAAAATCACTCACTAAACTCTGAAACCAATTCCTTTAAATATTTAATAAAAAACACATTTATTGAAATAATGTTTTCTTCATCTATTTTTTTATTAACAAAATCAACATCTGTTGGAATCTCTACGTTTAATACCCACCATTTTTCTACTTTACCCAGTAAATCAAGCATAATTGAGAATAACTGTGAAGAATTAATTTCTATATATCCCAAAAGAAATTTATCCATATTATGCACAATTTCATTTCTACAATCTGTAACTTGTTTTATAAATTCCATATCTTTTTCATCGATAGCTCCCATTTTTTTAATCCATTTTATGGAGGCTATGAAATCATTCTTATGCAAATCTAAAACACTTTTTTCATAATTTTCAGAGAAAATTAATTTTCCATCTTTGAATCCATCGACAAAAAAATAACGAACATTTTCAATTATTGTATGTTTAAATATTTCAAAAGCAGCAATATATAAAGAAGCAAACATCATTCTACTTCTTATTTTCTTATCATTTAAATAATTATTATTTTCAGTCATATAAATACCTCTAAAACATTTTTTATCAATTTAAAAAATTTAATAAATAAACAACACAAAATTACAAAGATATACAATACTTGTTAAATTAAATGAGATAATTAAATTTTATTCCCATAATTTTTCATAAATATCACAGTATTTTTCCACACAAACTGGTTCAATTCCTACTTTTTTGAGAAAAAATTTTTTCCCGTCATTCATTATTTCTTTATCTTCTTTAGCATAGCAATACCAACCTTTTCTTTTCATCTGAGGAAATTTTTTAAAATATTTTGCTCTGGTAATTAGCAACCACCTCAAAAAAATTTCTCTTTCATCCAATCCGAGCCCAAAAATAAAAATATGTTTATAAAAAATAATTTGAAGCCAGGTTTTTGAACCTTTCCAAACATTTTTTTTACTATCTCCTGAAAACAATCTATTTTCCTCATTATCTCCATTAATTAATTTTTGTGCATGTCTTATAGCCCCAATGTAATGATTCAAACCCATTCTAATGCTTCGTTTATATTTTATCATCCCATTAATATGCCATATACCAAAACCATTCAATGGATTGTCAAATTTTTTTGCGCCATAATAAGAATCCCATGGATAATAATCGGTAAATCCCTTTTTTTGTGTCCTAAAAATCTTAATATCACCATCTTCAATAGCCCTTTTTAAAGTTTCATCAAAATTCGTGGTAAGTACCGGTATATTATTATTTTTTGCAAAATTTATAAATTTTTTATGGTGTCCTTTTGGTTCCCATTCCTTCAAAGACTCAACAACTCTATTTTGTAACATATTTTCACTATTTCCCCCACCCTTACCATCTTTTCCATTAATTATTTCTAAAATGTCAAAAATTTCAGTATATGAAATACCTCTTCTGGGAATTTTTTTTACATCTTCATTTAAAGTATCTTTCCACAATTTTTTTAATAAATTCTCCCAGGATAGACCATTACTTTCCCCGAAAAGATTTATTCCATTTCCAACTAAAAAAGCAATCTCATTACTGTTATCTTTTAAAATACGTTTTACTTTTTTCAAATCTTCATTCATAAATACCTCCTAAGGGAATAAAATCTCAATAACTTCTTATTATTTTTAAACAAAAAAGTCTACCTAAATTTCATAAAAACTAAATTTCTACCTCTCAGGAGGTGGGCCATACTCATTATCAAAGGGTCCACCTAACTGAGTTAATAGATGAAAAAATATCTTTCTTCCTGTTATGGGAATTAGCATTTTAAAAAAGTATTTTCCGCTAAGTCCTATATCGTGAAGTCTTCTAACTGTCATTGGAATGGATGTTAATCCATAAATCACCACATACATAAAAGAAAGTACCCCATTCTTCTTGAAATTAGAGGTGTGCGATACTTAATATCAAGCGCCACAAAGGGAATTGAAAATAGGATACCTAAAATGTAATAGAGAATATAAACCTTTCTGGAGGTTCTTCCACTAAAACTAAAAAGACTAAAAAAATCCAAAATAAAACCTTCACCTTTAAACAACAAATCATTACTAATATATCAAATATTAAAAATAAATCAAAAATTTATGGTAAAAATGAACATAAGATGGAAATGGGGACATACCTGAAAATGATATTAAGAAAAGGTGTCAAGCAAGATTAAAGGTGTTCATTATTTTATCCCTTTAAAGAAATCTTCTCTTTGTAAAACTCTACAGCCCTTAACTCAGACCAGTAAAAACCGTCATTCCTCTTTAAAACAAAGCCCACGTGCCCCCCATATTTCGGAAACTCAACCGTAAGGTAAGGGTTTTTAACGTTGGGATAACACTTTCCTCCCAGAAATGGGTCATCCTTTGCGTTAACAAGTAACGAAGGAATTTTTATATTTTCAAGATATTGCCCACAACTACAGGTTTCCCAATAATGATAGGCATCCTTAAATCCGTGCAAGGGCGCGGTGTACCTGTCGTCAAAATTTTTAAAATCCTTAATATCTTCATAACCTTCAAGGGAAATCAAGTCCGGAAAAAGTTTCTCCTTTGCCTCTATCTTTTTCCTCAACATTTTCAAAAACCTTTTCATAAAGATTTTATTTGTAGGTCTTGCAAGGGTTTCAGATGCATCCCTAATGTATACAGGGACAGAAAATGCAATTACCCCTTTTATTTGGGGCAATATCTTTTCTCCCATCTTTCCTGCATAGTACAAGCTTAAATTCCCTCCCATGCTGAACCCCACCAGAACAATCTCTGAGAAACCCTTTTTTACGGCATGCCTTATTACGCACTCCAAATCATCTATCTTGCAACTGTGATACATTTGAGGTTTTCTGTTTATCTCTCCTCCACAACCTCTAAAATTCCAGGCAAGAGCATTAATCCCAATTGAGTTAAAAGCCCTCACCATACCTTTTACATACATCCTCTGGGAATTTCCCTCAAGCCCATGGGAGACAATAACTAAGGACTTTACATTCTCGAAGGTGGCACTCCAGTCAAGTATTAAAAAATCCCCGTCATCAGTGTCTATCTTTTCCCTTTTATAATTTACTCCCTCAACCTTACGGAAGTATGTGGGAAAAATTGTATTCCAGTATCCGCTTTTAAACATAAATGGTGGTCTGTATTCCATTTTTATCCCTAAAGAATTAAAACCCAATACAACTATTTTAAATTAAACCCTTTAAGTTGCATAATATTAAAAAAATTGAAAACTACCTATAAAAAATTCTTCTAAAAATACCTTTGACTATTACTAATAATTTTTAGTGGAATCGACAAATTTCAAATAAATCCTTTTTATATTTAAATTTAAAAATAAAAGTAAAAAATTCCATCTAACTCCCATATCAATTCAACTTCTTTTCTCCAATGAAGCAAGACATATTTTTGTGAATAAAAAATCTGGCGAGGTCTGACCCCATTTAAAAGGCCAAAAATAGAGGGAAATTTTTAATCATTTCTTTTATTCCATCCTCTAACACCAACTCCAACAAGGAAAATACCAGGTACAAGAAAAATCATCCCCCCAAATAAAAAAATTAAATGCCAGAAAATAAGGGATTTATCAACACCATTAAGTGATTTTATAATAGTATCAATGTAAATTCCAATACCTAAACTACCTAAAAAAGAAATAATACCCCACATAAAATAAAAATAAATCCCTTCACCTCACAACCCACCCTCCTGGCAAATGAGCCTTTTGGTTTTATGTTTAAATTTTTCTGGAATAAATTTTCA
>Ga0256842_1001394_pt1 | contig 19349 bp, 14 predicted proteins | sample 4559240metaG_FD_185973 | JGI IMG/M metagenome (GOLD analysis project Ga0256842, IMG submission 185973) | Hydrothermal vent microbial communities from Guaymas Basin, Mexico - 4559-240 | ecosystem: Environmental > Aquatic > Marine > Hydrothermal vents | place: Mexico: Guaymas Basin | collected... | reverse complement strand
TTCGGCCTTTATAGTATCCGAAATCTTATTTATTAAATTCAAGCCTTTGGCAAGAGTATTAAGGAAAGTTTCCTCCTCACTCCTGATTACATTAATAATAAGGTCTTTATTTCTAACTAGCTCCGGGTAAGCTTCGCCCAAATCCTTTACAAGCATTGGCACTAATGAGTGGATAAATGCTTCTCTAAAATTCAAGAAAGTATAACCATATCGAATTGCACGGCGCAGAATTCTGCGAATCACGTAACCGGCCTTATTATTAGAAGGCAATTGCCCATCAGCAATACTAAAAGCAATAGCTCTAATATGGTCAGCAATTACGCGAAGTGCAATATCTGTTTGCTCATCCTCGCCATACTTAACCAAAGCTGCTGCTGCAAGTTGCTGAATCATAGGCTGAAACACATCAGTATCGTAATTACTCTGCACTCCTTGCTTAACCATACAAAGTCTTTCGAAACCCATTCCGGTATCAACATGCTTTTGAGGAAGATTCTCCAAAGAGCCATCAGCCTTACGATTATATTGAATAAAGACAAGGTTCCAAATCTCAATTACCTGAGGATGATCCAAATTCACAAGCTTAGCGCCAGAGAGCTTCTTCTTCTCCTCAGCAGAGCGAATATCAATATGTATTTCGGAACAAGGACCACAAGGACCTTGAGCACCCATTTCCCAAAAGTTATCTTTCTTATTACCGTAAAGGATCTGCGACTCTGGAAATTTCTCTTTCCAAAGTTCGAGAGCCTCAGTATCGAGGTCAACACCATCTTCTTTATCACCTTCAAAAACGGTAACATATAAATCCTCTTTGCTAATTCCTAGCCTTTCAACAAGGAATTCGTATCCCCAATTGATTGCTTCTTTCTTAAAATAGTCGCCAAAAGACCAGTTGCCCAACATCTCAAACATTGTATGATGATAGGTATCATGCCCAACCTCTTCCAAATCGTTATGCTTACCCGATACTCTCAAGCATTTTTGAGTATCAGCAATACGACTCGATAAAGGTGCTTTATTGCCAAGGAAAACATCCTTAAACTGGTTCATTCCTGCATTAGTAAACATCAATGTAGGATCGCCCTTAATTATCATAGGAGCTGAAGGTACTATTTGATGCGATTTCTCAGCAAAGAAATCCAAAAATGATTGTCTGATGTCTTTTGATTGCATAATATTGTCGGTTTTAGAAAGAAAACTCTTCCAATAACTACTGAAATATCAATGATTAAGGGTCAAATTAGCTTTTAACTATTTTTAATTATTCAAGAGTGCAAAGTTAATTTTTTTATTTACTTTTGCAGCGAAATTTATTAACGAGATAATTAGTTGTATGTCAGGAAGAAAATATAAAGTTAACCCAGATACTTTGGCGCTCGAGCAAGTAAAAATGAGCAAAAAAGATTATTTAAAAAAAGCGGGTTACTATTTAATAGGCGGAGTTGTTTTTGCAACCTTCGTTCTGTTTATGGCTTATACCTTTTTCGATTCTCCTAAGGAGTTGATGTTAAAAAGAGAGAATGATCAATATGCTATGCAATTAGATATGATGGATAGCCGAATCAATAAACTCTCTGATGTATTAAGAGATATCGAAGAAAGAGACGATAATATATACCGTACCATTTTTGAAGCAGAACCAGTATCAATTGACGAACGTCGTGCAGGTATTGGAGGGGCTGAAAGATATAACCATTTAAAGGGTTATAACAACAGCAAGCTTATTACAGAAACTACGCAAAAGATCGATCAATTAAGTCGTGAGCTATATGTTCAGTCAAAATCATTTGACGAAGTATATAAACTTGCAAAGAGAAAAGAGGATATGTTGGCTTCAATACCAGGTATTCAGCCAGTGTCTAATAAAGACCTTCGCCGAATAGCATCAGGTTTTGGATACAGAATTCATCCTATATATAAGACCCTACGTATGCATGATGGAATTGACTTTTCGGCACCAACCGGAACTCCAATCTATGCAACTGGTAATGGTGTTGTAGAACATAAGCCTAGCCGCATGAGTGGCTATGGTATTGTTTGCGTTATTGACCATGGTTACGGATACGAAACATTATATGCTCACTGTAGCAAAATAATTGTTAAGCCAGGCCAGAAGGTTAAGCGTGGTGAGATTATTGGGTATGTAGGAAATACAGGTCGCTCTACGGGACCTCACCTGCATTATGAAGTACATAAGAATGGAAAGAAAATAAATCCTATCCATTTTTTCTACCAAGATCTAACACCTGAAGAATACGAAAAGGTTATAGAAATAGCATCACGACCAACGCAAAGTATGTCGTAAATTTCTATTTATAATAGATATATTATTATTAAAAGCACCTAAAGGTTTGTCCCTTAGGTGCTTTTTTTATTAGATTTGCTTAATTCTTTTTCACAAAAGGGAATTTAATTAATTAACTAAATTGTATTTCTTATGAACTTAACTAAACAATTAGGTGCTGAATTTATTGGCACAATGTGGTTTGTATTAGGCGGATGTGCTAGTGCTGTTTTGGCCGCTGCTTATCCCGAATTAGGTATCGGCTTTGTAGGAGTTTCCTTAGCTTTTGGACTTACAGTACTTTCTATGGTATATGCTTTAGGGCTATTAGTGGTGCACACTTCAAGCCAGCAGTATCCATAGGATTATGGATGGGTGGCCGTTTTGAAGCTAAAAATCTTCTTTCTTATATAGGAGCTCACTAGGAGCTATTGCAGGCGCAGGAATATTATACCTTATTGCTAGTGGAAAAGCAGGCTTTGATGTTACTTCAGGTTTTGCTTCCAATGGATACGGAGAACACTCTCCTGATGGCTATAATATGATGTCGGCTCTTGTTATTGAAATTTCTATGACATTCTTTTTCTTGATTGTAATATTAGGTGCAACACATAAAAATGCTCCAGCAGGTTTTGCAGGAATAGCAATAGGCTTAGCACTTACACTTATACACTTAATTAGCATCCCAGTAACTAATACATCAGTAAATCCAGCACGAAGCACTTCGCAAGCAATATTTGCTGGTGGAGATTTTACAGGTCAATTATGGTTGTTTTGGGTAGCCCCAATTATAGGAGCTATATTAGCAGGATTAGTGTATAAATTCCTCGCTCCAAACGAAGAATAAGACGGTTTTTCATCAAAAAGTATCATAAGGATAGCTATAAATTAGGTAGTTATCCTTATTTTTTTACCTATTTTTTGATTTATATAGCATTTAATTATTTGTTTATCAAACAAATAAAAAATCATCAAAAAAATATCGATATTTTTTAATAAAATACTTGGAGAAAATAAAACTTAGTGTATCTTTGCAGTCGCTTCAACGGAAGTAATTCTACTGAAGAAAAATTCCTCTTTAGCTCAGTTGGTTAGAGCACCTGACTGTTAATCAGGGTGTCCTAGGTTCAAGTCCTAGAAGAGGAGCACTAAAAAGCCGCATTTATGCGGCTTTTTTTGTTTTAATAAAACACCGTTTTATTAAAATAGATATTATGTGTATTCAAATTAATGCACTTGATCCCGAGAAAATCGGGAGGTGTCCTAGGTTCAACCCCGATGGCTATCGGGGCTAGAAGAGGAGCACCGAAAGCCGCATTTATGCGGCTTTTTTTGTTTACAGCAAAATACTATTTAACTCAATAAGGTAATGCACCTGATTCCGAGAAAATCGGGAGGTGTCCTAGGTTCAACCCCGATGGCTATCGGGGCTAGAAGAGGAGCACTAAAAAGCCGCATTTATGCGGCTTTTTTTGTTTACAGCAAAATACTATCTAGCTCAATAAGGTAATGCACTTGATCCCGAGAAAATCGGGAGGTGTCCTAGGTTCAACCCCGATGGCTATCGGGGCTAGAAGAGGAGCAAAATTAAAGCTATCAAATTTATCTGATGGCTTTTTTTGTTTATATAAAAACCCCTCAGTACATAACAAAAAAAATAAGAAATAGTGATATTTAGAATTATTTACACTTATGTTTGGACTAAAGTCCACAGAATCTGCGATTTCATTAGGCGGGGCATTAATGCCCCGCCTAATGATTATGGCTAAAATTGGGCTTTAGCCCAAACATAGATTTTTCTGTCATGTACTTAGATAAATACTATTGAAATAAACACCTTATTTTTGCTAAAAATCATAGCATATGTATTGGGTTTATATATTGTATTCTAAGAAAATAGATAAGTTCTATATTGGTTCTACTTCAAATATCCAAAACAGAGTTGAATTTCATAATTCTGATTATAATAAGATTTGGAGCAGAAGAGGTAAACCATGGGAATTAGTATTTTCACATACTTTTGACACTAATACTGAAGCCTTAAAAGCTGAAAAACACATTAAACGACAGAAAAGCAGAACTTATATTTCTAAACTAATAAATGAAGGTTGGAAATATAAGCTTATGCCAAGATAACCTGGGGGAGTAAGCTTTTTTTAGACGAATATTTATGTTAACCTAAATAAGAAAAACTTTAAAACTTCTCACATATACAAAACACCCTTGGATTCTGTCCAAAACACAATATTTAATTACTGTAAAACTTCATAATTCAACTAATCACTCCAATAATCATAAGACTTAGGAGAATTTCGAATATATAAAATAACCACAATAATAACTTACGGCATTTTATAATCAACAAAAAAGGCGTATTACAATGTAATACGCCTTTCAAATATTTTAAATACAGATATTCTATCGTTGGATAGTTTGTTCTCTATCTGGACCAACAGAAACCACCGTGATTGGACATTCAACCGCATCCTCAATATACTTTATATAATCGGTAAATTGCGCAGGAAGGTCTTCCATAGTGCCTGATTTGGTAATGTCAGTATTCCATCCTTTATGCGATTCTAAAACTGGTTTAAGATTATCATCAAGGATTTCGTATGGCATATAATCAAGTTTTTTGCCATTATAATCGTACTGAGTACATACATCAAAGCTATCGAAATCGTCCATTACATCGGCCTTGGTGATGATAAGGTCTGTAACGCCATTAATCATTATAGAATAACGAAGAGCAGGAATATCTAACCAACCACAGCGACGTGGGCGACCAGTTGTTGAACCATACTCATGACCATTGTCGCGAAGGCGCTGACCATCATTATCAAATAGCTCGGTAGGGAAAGGACCACTACCAACTCTTGTGCAGTATGCTTTGAAAACACCGTAAGTTTTTCCTACTTTATTAGGAGCAACTCCCAAGCCCGTACAAACAGCAGCGCTAATAGTATTTGATGAAGTTACAAATGGATATGAGCCAAAGTCAACATCCAATAAAGTACCTTGAGCACCTTCGGCAAGAATAGTTTTTCCAGCCTTTAGGTTATCGTTTATAAATTGCTCGCTATCGATAAGGTTAAATTCGGTAGCAATTTTTGTTGCATCCATCCATTTAGCCTCATAATCATCGAAGCTAAGGTTATCAATTTTGTGAGCACTAATATCGAAGTCAAAACCCTTGGCAATCTCCAAATGGCGATCGCGAAGTTTATTATATCTTTCCTCAAAATTGCCCATAAGCACATCACCCATTCGTAGGCCAAGGCGAGCAGTTTTGTCGGTATAAGTTGGGCCTATTCCTTTAAGAGTAGAACCAATTTTGTCTTTTCCTTTAGCTGCTTCGTAAACAGCATCAAGCAAACGGTGACTTGGAAGAATAAGGTGGCATTTTTTTGAAATATATAGGTTTTTCTCTGGAGTAGCACCTTTTTCGCGAAGCTTCTCAAGCTCCTCTTGCATAATTTTAAGGTCCATAATCACACCATTGCCAATTAGGTTGATGGTGTCGTTATGGAAAATCCCTGAAGGAATAGTGTGCAAAACGTGCTTTTGTCCGTTAAATTCAAGTGTATGACCAGCATTAGGGCCGCCTTGAAAACGAGCAATGATATCGTACTTTGGAGTAAAAACATCTACAATTTTACCTTTTCCTTCGTCTCCCCATTGTAGCCCGAGAAGAATATCAACTTTATTATCTTTTTTCATCCGTTATAATATTTTTGCCATGGAAATAATCTAAATTTATTGACATAGCAATATGAAAAAACCACTAATTTTTGAATTAACAGCTTTTACTGATTTTCATTATTAAACACCTGTACCTTAACCTATTTACCACCTTCGCAGTCGGCATAAAAAGTTAAAGAATGATAGCTAATCTTTATATTGAAAAGCTTTTCCAATGAATCTTGAATCTCTTGAATCCTTGGGTCGCAAAATTCGATAATTTTTCCATTGTCTGAACAAATAATATGATCGTGTTGCTTAAATTTATACGATTTTTCGAATTGAGCACTTTGAGCCCCAAACTGATGCTTGGTAACCAATTTGCAACTCTGCAATAACTCAATAGTATTATAAAGAGTTGCACGACTTACACGATACTTATTTTTCTTCATTTTTAGATAAAGAGTCTCAATATCGAAATGCGAATCATGATTATATACCTCTCGCAAAATTGTGAAGCGTTCGGGGGTTTTTCTATGCCCTTTTTTCTCTAGATAGTTAGTAAATATCTGCATTACAGTATTATAACTGTCGTCTGATTTTTGGTCTAATCGTGCCATGTGTTTGTTCTATTAATTTTGGGGCTATTTACATAATAAAAAACTAAGCCTGTAATTTATGCTAATAAATAGTGCCATAAAAGTACTAAAAATAATTACTTATTTAGAATTAGACTAAATAAAAAATATAATAATTACTATATTTTATATATACCTTATACTCAGTTCGTTTCATAATAATAAGGCCTCTTAAAGTCCTAAATATGTTATTCCTTATTTAGATTAAGGTAAAATTTAATTACAAAATAGGCTTGATAGATATTGAATAAAACAATTACCTTCGCAATTATATAAAGCAACAGAATTATGAAAAAACTGCCATCAGTAATGCGCGCAATTGTTCAGAAAGAACTTGGAGGAGAATTGAGTATTATAGAAACACCAATTCTCAAACCCGAAAAAGGACAGGTATTAGTTCGTATGGAATTTTCGTCAATAAATCCATCGGACTTAAGTATGTTGCAAGGCACTTATGCCGAAAAACCAAGCTTCCCCATTATACCCGGAATTGAAGGAAGCGGTACTGTGATTGCTCATGGTGGCGGCGCAATAGCTATGCTCAGAAATGGCAAAAGAGTAAGCGCAACTTCTACCCATGGGCTTGGCGGCTGCTGGGCTGAGTATATGGTTACTTCGGCAATGAATGTAATTCCCATTGGCAAAGAAACTAGCTTTGAGGAAGCCACATCACTAATAGTAAATCCATTAACCGCAATTTCGTTTATGGATATTGCTAAGAAAAATAATCATAAAGTAATTGTAAATAATGCCGCAGGAGGTGCTTTGGGCAAAATGATTCAGCGCTTAGGCCTTAAAAACAATATTGAGGTAATTAGCATTGTAAGAAATCAGAAACAACTTGAAAGCCTAAAAGCCTACGGAGCTAACACTGTTATTGACAGCAGCTGGGCGAATTATAAAGAAAAACTAAAGGAAGCCTGTACTAAGCTAGATGCAAAACTATATTTTGATGCAATAGGCGGCGATAGTACAGCCGATTTTGTGGAGGCAAGCCCTGCTGGCTCACACATTTATCTTTATGCAAACCTATCGGAGCAGGAAGTGCATTTTAATGCTCGTACATTACTTCAAAACAATAAAGAAATAAAGGGATTTTACCTTGGTGGATATACTGCTGATCAAAATCTTATAAAAACTCTTGGTTCAATAAATCAAGCCCAAAAACTACTTAAAACCGAGCTAAAAACCGATATTAACCAAATATACGAAATGGACAAAGTGAATGATGCCATTGAAGCTTATAAAAGTAATATGAGTGGAGGGAAAGCTGTTATTAGAATTAGGAATTAAGAATGGAGAATTAGGAATTAGAAAAGTGTTTAATTGTTGATTCGTTGATTTGCCTGCCTGTCGGCAGACAGGTTTAATTGGGAGTAATCCTCATAAAACCATATACTATTGATATTCAGTGGTAAATGGTGAATTGAATTATAATCCCAAATAAAATCACTTCTCCTTTTTGATTTTTCTTTCTCCTTTATCCTTTTTCCTCCCGATTCCTATCGGGGTCCTCTATCCTTCTCCTCATTTAGAGTTAACTCCCATTCCAAAGAGAGCAAAATCGTACTTCACAGGATCATCTGCGTCGAGTTTGCGGAGATTGATAGTAAGTTCATCTACAGCTTTCCAGTCGTCTTGTTTGCGTTGCAGTAGACCAAATTTACGACCCATACGTCCGCTATGTACATCAAGGGGAATCATTAAAGCTGATGGTTTTATTTTTTTCCACAGACCAAAGTCAACACCTTTGTCAGCAGAACGCACCATCCAGCGCAGGTACATATTTATTCGCTTAGCAGCAGAACCTTTTGCTGGGTTTCCGATATGTTTTTCGCTACGTTTAAGGTGAGGGATTTCTGTAAATACTTCTCTAAAATAAATAATACTCTGCTTCATATCATCAGGGTATTTTGAAAATATAGCTTCCAAACCACCATGATTTTGATAGATATTGCGAAGGGAATACATAAAGAAAAGGCAATCGTCACCATTGAAAGTACGGTAAATAAAGCTAGTAAATCTTTTAAAATCTTCTTCTGGAGCATTCATGACAAAATCGTAAGGCTGCCAGTTGAGTAACTCCATCCATAGCAGTGATTTCTTAATTATTTGAGGACGTTGCCCCCAAGCCAATGTTGCGGCTATAAGCCCTGCTATTTCTATATCCTCTTTCTTGGTGAATTTGCGAGGAATTTGGATTGGGTCATTTTCAATAAAATCTATCTGCTCATAATTTTGAGCTGCAGCATTTAGCATTTCAATGGTATCCGTCATTTCTCTGTATTTAATAATTAACCTCTCGTATTGCCTCCGACATTGTTTGGCCGGTAAATATTCCGATAGTATTATCACCTTCAATATTTGAGTATGGATTGCCTGGAGCAGCAGTAAAACCTCCACCCATATTCTGCATAATTACTTTATAATATTCGAAAGAAAACTCATCAATTGCTAATAATGTAACTTTCATTATATCACCTTTTGAAACCCCAACATTCATAAATGGATATACTATTTGCTTACCATCAAAACCATCATCACGAGTGATAAAAAGCCCTCTTATTAATTCGCCATTAATGGTTAGTTTTAAACGATAATAATTAGCCTCACCCGGCAAATCCGTAAAAAACGCAATAGGACTTAGTCCATCAACTGGAGGTCCATAAGGTAATTTTACTGCTAATATAGAATCTATTGCCACATAATTAGGGATGCTTGTTTTAGATTTTATATCAATATTTTCAATTGTAGTTTCAATAGTCCATTCTATAACCTCATCATCTAAATCACTTATAATATTGGTATAGGTATATGACGAATCATAAGCATTCCAATTGAGCTTATGGTGATCACCTTGGTCATTGGTAGCATATACGTCTAAACCACTAAATGCCTCAGGATATACATCTTCGTATATACTTACTGACCTTGTAAATTTTGCATACAGTTTCTCTGATCTATTATTCAGAATACCCTCTTCCTGAGCATAAGCATCTACCACAATTTTGGGATCAGCCTCATTAAGATCTATCTCAACAATTTTTGTACATGATGCCAAAATCATTAATAGTGCTATGGTTATAATTATTTTAATGTTCATAATTTTAAAATTTGAAATTATAACTGATTGAAGGTACCCAACGGAAAAGTGACAGCTGAATAGCCTCGGTAATATTTGGATTTTCCGCATTGGCTCTAAAAGAAATGGAGTATGCATTTTCGCGTCCATAAACATTATAAACAGACATATTCCAACTCGATTGAATTCGTTTTTCCACTTTCTCTAATTTGCCTGTAGCAATATTCAGCTTCTCGGTAAATTGCTTTCCTTTCCAACTTACACCAATATCCATTCGATGATAAGCCGGCATACGATAACCATTTCGTTCCGTAAAATAATTTACCGATATTCCATCAATAAAATATTTTGCCGAAGGAAAAGTAACAGCACTTCCTGTATAATAAACCCATGTGGCAGCAACATTAAGCCGCTCGGTAATATCAAACATAGCTACAATAGAAAAATCGTGAGTACGATCCTGACGAGCAGGGTAAAAAGTGTTATGATTAATCTCCTTAAATTGTTTTTCCACCCTAGATAGAGTATATGAAGTCCAACCTGTGAACCTGCCAATACGCTTCTTTAACATAAGTTCAAGACCATAAGCTCGCCCATTACCAAATACTAAATCACCTTCCACATACGGGTTGAAATTCACCTCTGCTCCAACTCTATAATCAATCGAATTCTGAATTATTTTATAATAAATTTCTCCTGAAAATTCATAGGTATTATTTTTAAAATTCCTAAAATATCCCAAGGCAATTTGGTCAGCAATCTCTGGCTTTACATTATTAGAACTTGGCAGCCACACATCGGTAGGGGTACTACTTGTGGAGTTAGAAATCAAATGTAGATATTGATAAGTACGAGCGTAAGAAGCTTTAACAGAGCTTTTTGGATTAAGAACGTAAAGCATATTCAAACGAGGAGCCAATCCATTATATGAAGCAACACTTTCGTTCTTTGCATAATTTACGGTATCTATTAAGCTACCATTATCATCAAAATTATAGATAGTACCAGGGCCTATCTGAGTAAAGTTTGAAAATCGCAAACCATAGGTAATCTGAAAATATTTACCAATCTTTTGCTCATTAGAAATGTATAGAGCACTTTCTAGGGAATACCTATCCTCAAGGGTATTATCAGGCTGAATTTCGCCATTAACTTTCAAATCGCCAGGGCTAAATGTATGGTGTATAATATTACTACCGAAGCTTAGTTTATTATTATTATTTATAAAATACTGTAGGTCTTCTTTTAAATTAAAATCCACAATTTCGGAACCAGCTTCTATTCTGCTACTATTGAATGTAGCTCTGAAAACATAGTTATAATCGCTATAAAGTACCGTTGTATTAGAGAATAATTTGGAATTAAAAATATGATTCCATCTAAGAGTAGCTGTTTTATTTCCCCAGTCGAAGCCAAAATCCTCACTAAAACCAAATTTGTCGCGGCCCAAATATCCCGAAACAAATACTCTATCATTGTCTGTAATTTTATAATTTGCCTTTAGGTTAAAATCATAAAAAAACAAGGTGCTATTCTTCTGCTTTTCACTTGTGGAGAAAACCAGAAACATATCGGCATAAGTACGTCTTCCACTTACTATAAACGAGCCTTTGTCTTTTACTATTGGCCCCTCGAGGCTCAATTTTGATGAAATAAGACCAATACCTCCCGAGCCATGAAAAGTTTGGTTATTTCCTTCTTTCATTTTTATATCCATTACCGAAGATAGGCGACCACCATATTGTGCCGGCATTCCGCCTTTATAAAGCTTTACATCTTTAAGCGCATCGGAATTAAAAACAGAGAAAAAACCCATCATATGCGAGGCATTATAAACAGGAGCTTCATCAAGGAGAATAAGGTTTTGATCGGCACTACCTCCACGTACAAAAAATCCTGCACCACCATCGCCTTCACTTTTTACTCCAGGCAATAATTGTATGGTTTTCATAACATCACGCTCACCAAACAAAACTGGAATTTTTTCGGCTTCCTTAAGCGAAACTCTACTTACACTCATCTCTCCACTTGTAACATTGGCATCAGAGCGCTCACCAGTAATCTCCACTCCTTTAATCTGTTGTGAAGATGATTTTAATTTAATATTTTTTTTGACATTTGATTTTATGGAAACCTTTACCGTTTTTAGTTCATAGCCAATATAGCTATACTTTAAAGTGAAATTTCCCTTGGGAAGAGAAAGAGAATAAAACCCATAAACATTACTTACAGCACCAATATTTGGAAGCTCTTTAACGCGCACCATAGCTCCTATAAGATCCTCACCACTACTTGCATCCACAATACTGCCACTAACAGAATACTGCTTTATCGATTGCGAAAAAGCAAGGCCGCTAATAAATAAGGAAAACAAAAGTAAATATTGCTTCATTGGCTAACTTATTATAATACTGTGGATATTTTAGCCTACAAAGTAAACGAAAATTAAGCTCCGAATAAGATATTCGATGTATTCTTTATCACTATTTTTGCTCTTCTCTAAACTCATATTTCCAAACAAGATTCTTCTTATTTGTATTATCTGTCTCAAAGGTATGCACCTCTGTTTCCACCAATCCTTTTACATTATAAAAGAAAGTACGCATCAATGTTCCTCGCATATCATAACGCGATGATGAAATTACCTTATCCAAACCATCATAAGAAACACTCTCTACTTCAGTAGTTTCACCATTCTCGTTTTCAGTTTTCTTTTGTATTAAGTATCCTTTACCATTATAGGTCATTGCAATTTTATAGCTTTTATAAGCTTCTCCTGCAATAATCTTATATTCCTCACCTATTCTAAAACCACGTTTATCGTATGTATATGTGTGAATCTCTAATAACTTTCCGTCTTCAGATATTGTCTTTTCACTAATAAGGTTGCGATTATCATCATAATAAAAACTATCAACAGAGTTTTTAGCTCCGCCTTTACAATTATACATACAAACCGATTTTGCAGAAACCTTTAAGCCCTTTATATCATATTTATATTCTTTAATAATCTGAATTTTGTTATTTACAAAAATCTGCTCTTTTAGTACATTCTCGCCAGCATTATCATAAAAATATTTTCTCATCTCATTATAATCATCCAATATATACTCATAATCGTATGTACAGTTTCCGAAAATATCATATCTCTTTTCATTAATAATTTTTGAATTTTCGTTATTAGCATAAACTTTAATAGAGGATATTTTTTGGTGCTTTATGGCAAATTTAGCTCGTTTTACCTGAAGCTCTTCTTTAGAATACAACAGTTTACCCAACTTATCCATCACCAAAGGCACCTGAATAGCATTGGGATAATTATCGATAAATGCATTATAACCCTCGGTAGTATTTTTTTCAGTTGCATCATTATAAGCCAAGGAATCGCGAATTGCTGTTACCCTTGCCGAATAATCTGTATTAGGGTATTCAAACAAAAAACGTTCGCAAACAGGAAGACTATTAAATCGTACAACTTTTGCATAGCATCTTTCTGACCCTCGCCCCTTTATAGCTTCGGCCTCTTTAGAATTAGGGTATTTATCTATAAAAGCAGTAAATGCTGCTCGGGTATCAATATCAAGTGCCTTTTGATAATCAGATTCTTTAATTTTTTCCTTAGCACTATATACTTGAGGTGCTTCGGGATATTTGCTAATAAACTCTTTATAGTTAGAAATTTTATCAATAGCTTCGCATTCGCTCCATGCCATAGTATACATAATAGTTTGAGCCTGAACAAACTGCACACTCTCTGGGTAATTATCACAAAAATCCTTATAAGCAGTGATGGTGTTGAACTCCATAGCTGCTTTATATGCCTTTACGTTTCGTAAATCTATTGCTTTTTGATGAAATCTAGATTCTTTACAATTATCAATATGCTTTTGATAAGCTTTTACATTATCAATTTCTACCACCATTTTAAATAGACTTACATCTATCATATATAATTCGGCATCAATCTTATCCTCATTTATTTGCTTGCTATACTTTTTCTTAAGCTTAGCATCAAGGTCTTTATAATGTTTTTTTGCACTAATAATGCTGGCATAGGCTCTGTAATTATCCTCAATGCGGAGACTAGTACCACGATAAACTGCCGCCATACCATATTCGCCAATGGCTTTGGTGTCTGCATTTTTTACTGCTGGCGAAAATATAACTCTTGCCGAGGTGTAGTTTTCATTATCAAGGGCATGAAACGCTTTTTTGAAATTTTGAGCAATACTTGTTTGGCTTATAAAAGCTATTATGAGGAGTAGTTGTATTTTTTTTGGCATAATTATTTGTCTTTGAATTATTAGTATACAAAAATATGAATATTATGTATAAGTTGAGTTATTGATTTTTTATTGCACAAATTGTTCAAGCCATTTAGGCTTGCTACTATTTTTTTAGTTCTCCCCAGGCTTTCCCTGAGGTTATTATTGTTAATCCGCTTTGCGGATTTTATAGCTGCTGAGTTTAAATAACTATTTCATATATACATCATATTATCATGAGTACCAACATTATATATAAATTAACTATATCGCTGAAGGCGATAAACAATAATAACCGTAAGTGAAACTTACGGTAAAAAAGCATAGTAAAATGGAACTATGAAGGAGTTCAACAGTATTCTAACTAAAGTTTCGTATCAGTTCTAAGCTGCTAATTTACAAAGATTATCCCTTTCTTTAACCTAGGGATTAATTGTTTATTCGATAACTCCTTTAATACAGCATAACAGGTAGCGAAGTATAGAAAGATGAAAGTATAATAATGAGCCAATTCTAAGTTTACCATCCCTTACCATTATTTACTACTTCTTTACAACATTTTACCATATTTCTCAACCACTTAAACCTTTTCAACTTTTTTCAACATTCAAAACTCCAAACAACAAAAAACAAACAACAAAAAATGTATCTTTGCCCTATGATGATTCCAAAACATACGGTGCAGGAAGTGCTTGACGCTTCGAAGGTAGAAGAGGTTGTAGGAGAGTATGTGCAGCTCAGTAAGCGTGGTGTAAATAGGATTGGCTTATGCCCTTTTCATAACGAAAAGACGCCTTCTTTTACAGTTTCACCTGCTAAGAATATTTATAAATGTTTTGGTTGTGGTGAGTCGGGCTCATCGGTGGATTTTCTGATGAAGCATGAGCATTTTTCTTTTCCACAGGCTGTTAGGCGACTTGCCGAAAAGTACGGTATTCATATTGAAGAGGAGGAGCAAACTCCTGAGCAAATTGCCAAGGAAAACGAACGCGAAGGTCTTTTTGCGGTTAGCAAATTTGCTGCTGATTTCTTTTATAAAACCCTTAACGAAACCGATAGTGGACGAGCAATAGGGCATAGCTATTTTGTGGAAAGAGGATTCCGACAGGAGACTATAGATAAATTTCAACTTGGATATTCGCCCGAAGAATGGGACGCTCTTGCAGTTGCTGCTCAGGCGGCAGGTTACTCCATTGATTCGCTTGCAAAAGCTGGCTTGGTAATTAAGAAAGACCAAGGCGGAGTTTACGATAGATTCCGCAATAGGGTTATTTTCCCCATACATAATATTAGTGGTAGAGTGCTTGGTTTTGGAGGCCGAATTCTTATTAATGATAAGAAAAAGCCCAAATATGTAAACTCTCCAGAATCGCTTATTTACGATAAAAGTAATGTGCTTTTTGGTCTTTATTTGGCCAAAAATCAGATTATAAAGAAAGATAATTGCTACCTTGTTGAGGGTTATACCGATGTGGTTTCGCTTTTTCAGTCTGGTATTGAGAATGTTGTAAGCTCTTCAGGTACATCGCTTACCGAGGGACAAATAAAACTCATAAGACGTTATACTCCAAATATTACCATCCTTTATGATGGCGATGCTGCAGGTATTAAGGCCTCGTTCCGTGGTATTGATATGATTGTAAGGGCAGGCATGAATGTGCGAGTGGTGCTTTTTCCTGATGGTGAAGATCCTGATTCGTACGCAAAGAGCCATAGCGCTGATGAGCTTGATGCTTTTTTGGAGAAAAGTGCAAAGAATTTTATACGATTTAAAACGGAATTGCTGAACAAGGATATTGGAGGTGACCCAATGAAAAGAGCTCGTGTTATTGGGAATATTGTGGAAACTATTGCATTAGTGCCTGAATTGATACACAGGACGTTCTATACACATGAAGCGTCAGAGCAACTTGGTGTTGACGAAGAATTACTTGCAGAAGAAGTTGCTAAGATTTTACGTAAAGAGGATTTTAAAAATATAGAAAAATCAAAAAGAGAAAAATTTAATAAAGCACAAGTAAAATCAACGAATGACAAATCAAATTCTAAAGTGGGAGATGAACCACCTGATGATTTTTTTCAAGAGGAAATAGAGCATGATGGTGAAGAAGCTCCATTAATAATTAATGTAGAATCTAAGAGCAAGCCATTCGAACTAGAGGTTGTTAGAATGTTGCTTAACTTTGGCGAAGTAGAATTTGATCCCGAAATTGCTAAGGTGGAAGAGAGTGTGGAAGTGGAAGAGGAGGAAGCAGAGGCGGAAATTATTTCTGTAATTGAGTTTATTATTGGCGATTTATTGGAAGATGAGATAGAGTTTGATGATGAGGTGTTTTCAATTATTTATAAGGAATATGCCGAGGCATTTGAGAATGATAAATTATTGAAGGCAAACTATTTTGTAAATCATGAAGATGAAAGGGTAAGGAAAACAACAGGCGATTTGCTAGCCGAAAATCATAGCCTTAGTCCTTTATGGTTTGAGAAACATCAAATATCCATTACTCCAGAAAATGATACAGAGGTAGTTGCTAGGGCTTGCTTTGAATGTATTTATAGCCTGAAAATAAATAAGATAAGCGAAATGAAAAAGAACTTATTAGCAAGTATTGCAGTGCAAGGACTTAGTGTAGAGCAGCAGAATGATATTTTGGTAAAATACCGCAATTATGATAAAATGCAGAATGAACTTAATGTGGGTTTAGGGAGATTTATTGGAGGGAAAAGTTAAGCCTTTAAATCAAACTTTAGATATTTAAGATTGTCTATAAATGAATATATTTATTGTAGGAAAAATTAACTAATAATCAAAAAGAATAAAATCATGAGAACTTTCACACTATTACTATTAATGGGCATATCGATGAATATGTTTGGTCAATTTGGTTTGGATAGAATGCTTAAAAAGGCCACTAAAAAACATGTAAATAAACAAGTAGACAAACATGAGGAAAATGCCAAGCGTGCAGCCGTTGCCGAAGTTGATAAGCAATTTGTAAAGCTAGAGGCTTGGGAAGATGAGCAATTGGGTTTTATCCCTGTTTATATTGACGAAAATTTCATGGAGCCATCGGATATTCAGTGGCAAAGACTTAAGTTTGCTAGTGGCGAAAATGTGATATTTTATGATAAGCCATTTAATTTTGAGAAGAAAAGATCACAGCCTACTTTCTGGGATTTAGATCCTAAATATGGCAAAAATGTTTCGGTAGAGGAGCTTGATATGGGTAAAGCAGTTTTAGCTGCTGGCCCAGGTTATATGACACCAAAGATGGATAATGCATCAGAGGATTATCTTCCAAATAAATTTACATTGGAGTTTGATTATATGATGATGATTACACCAAAATCAAAGCCTATAAAGCTTTATTTCTATGCAAAGGGTAGCCAGAGTGCAGAAGGTTTCGAGCCTATTATTATAAACCAAAGAGAAGTTTGGTATCGCGACTCAGTTTCTTCATATCCATTATTGGCTGCTCAGGATAACGGAATGGCAAATTGGTACCGTATTTCTGTAAGTTTTGATGAAGGCTTGCTTAAGGTTTATATGAATGAGCGCGAGATGATTGTGTATAATGATAAAGACTTAAACCCAACAGGCGTAACTCTTGATTATTATGCTGTTCCACCGCTAAGTATCAAAAGTTTCTTGATTTCGGGAGCTCCAAAAACTATTTATGATCAAATAAGAGAAGAAGGTAAATTTACTTCTTATAATATTGATTATAATATACATACAAGCAAATTGCCAGGAATTAGTCTTTCGGAACTTACTAAGATTGCTGCAATTTTAATTAAGAATCCAGATATGAAAATGGATATTGATGTTTATTTCTCGCATATGAAACGTGAGGATGAGAATAACGATTATGGTGCTGGTAAAACAGAGGCTGTAAAGCGTTCGTTAATAGCAATGGGAGTAGAGGAAGAGCAAATAAATGTGGTTTATAAAGGAAGTATTATTTCTTCGGAAATAAACCCTAAAAATAGATTCTCGGAAGCGGTAGTTTTTACAAAGAAATAGGATTTTATTCCATAAAACAAAGCCTTATTGAAGTGATTCAATAAGGCTTTGTTGATTATACCAAAGTTTATTTTACTTATCGCTTGATAAATTTATTAAGCTTTGGATTATTATTGCCTTCTAATTTTAAGAAATAAGTTCCTTTAGCAATTTCAGAAATATCGATACTTAAAGTATTGATTCCTGTATTTATATTTTCTTTAATAAGAGCCTTTCCTGTAATATCAATAATGCTATAATATGAGTAGCTATTATTATCAAATTTTACATTAATAAGGTTGCTAGCAGGGTTTGGTGATATCGAAATTTTAGTATTATTAGCATCTGCAATGGAGCTAGATACATCTTCTGTTATACTCAAACTACTTTTATAAATCACATCACCCGAGGTTGCCATATTTCCATTTGCTGCACATAATGCAGTCGAAAACATCACATTACCAGTTCCACTTACAGGAGCAGTCCAGTTAAAATCCCACGATTTGTTATCACCACTAGGAGTAAAACCATTGCCAGTATGTGTAATTGCTTTATTGGAATTTGTAAGTTTAGTTTCGCCAGTATTGGTTATAATAATAGTTCCTACTTTGGCGCCAGAATTATTTTCAGCAGTAGCTTCAAAACCAAATCTGCTAACCCCAGAATGAGTTCCGCTAACAGTGATAGTATATATTTGCCCGGCTATATATCCAGTACTTGGGATGGTAGAGCTTATCCAGTTGGCTTTATTGGTGGCACTTCCACCATGGCATGTTGTACAGGTTTTGCCACCATCGCCCATTGATGAGCTATAGCTTCCTGCTGAGCCTCCCGAATTGCTAATGCCGGCTACTAAAAATGGAAAAAGAATTACTAAAAGAATAATAAGTTTGTTCATGATTGATTTATAAGTGAATAATGATTTTGCGTAAAAGTATGTATAAATTCACTTAAATGCTGATAATGTGATATGTATTAGGCTGAAACTGCGTAGGCGTTTATTAAAAATCCAAATACTGCTTAGCAACATTTCTATTAATAAGGCTCCCATCTCGTAATCCTGCAAAGTCAATTGCAGAACTATATTCCCAATCTTCGGCTTTCTTTACCAATTTAGCTTTCACAGGATTTTGATGTATATAATTGAAACAAACTTGAGGGTACTGCTTTTGTGGGTTCGATATTATTATCTCATTTCCTACGAAAGAAGGGGTGAGTTTGTGTAGGCAGTCAATGCATTCTGCTTTGGTGTGCTGTCTGAATAAAGAGCCACTAAAGTTGTTTTGTTTATTGATAGCTCTTGTATATGAACGAAGCATTATTGCAATAGAGGTTGTAAGGCTTCTAATTTTGATGTTACTACTCATTTGATGACTCGAAGTCATCTGATGAGTGG
>Ga0256842_1001393_pt1 | contig 19350 bp, 18 predicted proteins | sample 4559240metaG_FD_185973 | JGI IMG/M metagenome (GOLD analysis project Ga0256842, IMG submission 185973) | Hydrothermal vent microbial communities from Guaymas Basin, Mexico - 4559-240 | ecosystem: Environmental > Aquatic > Marine > Hydrothermal vents | place: Mexico: Guaymas Basin | collected... | reverse complement strand
TGCGTAAGTCCTGTTACTTTATAAATTTTCTATAAGGAACTGTCAGTCAGCCATTTATTTGTTAATGATAAAATTATATGGAAATTTCTTAAACGGGTATTAAAGCAGTATTGGTATAACTACTTATAACTACTTAGATGATTTCTCCATATCTCTTTTTTTAACAAATTTTATGAAAAAATAATTGCCATTTTTGTGGATTGGCTTATAAATACTATCTTTCCAAACTCACCGAAAATTACTGAATGATTCTTGACACTTATAAAAAGTTCTGTTCGTAAAGGCAGAGTAGTTCATCGGTATCCCGAAATCAGAACCGCTCTTACAGGAGATCCATCCAGACCTTTAAATCTAAGTGGTAGAGCTATAAGTGTATAAATACCAGGAGCTACATGAGAAAGATTTATTCCTTCAAGAATACATATATTTTTCTGAAACAATATCTTATGCACTTTAAAGTCAGGGGTTCCAAATTTTTCTATGGATATATAATCTATTCCTACAAGCTTTATACCTACTTCTGTTAAAAAAATGGCTCCGTCTTCTGTAAGATAGGTATAGGTTTTGAGAAAAGTTTTTGTTTTGTAAAGTTCTGAATTTCTGGTCTTAAACAGGACCCGCTCTACTCCATCTCTTAACTGCTTCTTTATAACTATGCTGTTAATTTCCTGCTCATTCACTTCTATTACCTGGGCCTGTCCAATAAAATGGGAAAGAGGGATCTGATTTATTGGGTCTCCATCTTTTAGAAAGTGAAAAGGAGCATCTATGTGTGTTCCCGTGTGTGTTCCAAAAATCAATTTTGTCATGTTGCATCCAGATCTTTCAATAGTGCAGACAGGTGTTTTTGAGAACTGAGCATCTCCAGGATAAGTTACCATCCCTTCCTCTATTGGCAGAGATATGTCTATTATCTTCATCTCATCTTCTCCAGTATTTTTAGATAAAAGTTTTCTAAAAACTGTGCTGTCCTTTTTAGATCAAACATATTAACAGCATATTTTCTTGCCCTATTTCCAAATTCTTTTATCTTATCCGGGTTTTTTATCAACTCATCCCATGCTTCAACTAAGGAAGGCACGTCCTTAACCACAATTCCTGCTTTTCCTGTATCCACTATCTCAGGAAGCATTCCATAATCAGAAACAACACATGTCTTTCCCATTGCCATTGCCTCTCTCAATGCCCTTGCTGTTCCATCTGAACCGGGCATAAGAAGGGTAAATATGTCCAAACAAAAAAGCGTATCCACATAGTCTTCTCTTCTGTATCCTGCCAAAATAGCCTTTTTCTCTATTCCTAAGCTTTTTATAGGGTTTATCACGGTTTCTTTAATATGGCTGGATCTTCCAATGATCAAAAAATACACATTTTCATGTCTTTTAATGATCTCCTTTGCTGCTTTTAAAAACCAATCCATTCTCCTATATCTTTGGAATCTACCCACTGTTCCTATTACAATAGCATCTTTTGGAATGCCAAATTCCTTTCTCATATTCTTGTATTTTTTATGAGGATCAAATTTTTTTAGATCCACACTCATGGGCTGAACAGAAGTGCTGTTTGGATCAAGCTGGAAATCCTCTATGTATCTTTTTCTAAAGCCTTCTGTAAAAAAGAGATAGGCATCTGTGTGGCTTAAAAGCAGGTGGTTAAGCAGGGTATTTTTCAAAACAGATCTTTTATGAAATGTTCTCACAAGCACTGGTCTTTTTTTTCTCAAGGGCAAAGCACATATGGTGCCTATTGCATGATCATGAGATAGGTGCATATGCAATATGTCAAATCTCTCTTTTTTCAGATACAAGGGCAGAAGTATCAGGTCTTTCAGGGTATTAAAAGGGTTCATATATCTGTCCAAGGAAAAATTTGTAAGCCCGGCTATTCTTAGCTCTGCTACTCTCTGGGCTATGGTTTTGTTGGAGGTCTGAACTGGCGGATTTCTGTATGCAATTCTTACATCATGTCCTCTCTGAGCTAATGCCTTACACATCTGAAGCACTGGCTCTGCAGGGCCTGTCCACCTCCAGTCGCTGTAGAGGTGCAGTATCTTAAGGAAAGATCTTTCCTGGGTTGAGTATTCCATGGGGATCAAAAAGCTCCTTTATCTTTTTCATCCAAAAAAGACTGTCTCCATGCTCCTTTTCCATATACTTTCTTTTTCCAATACCTACTCCATGTTCTCCAGTACAGGTGCCACCAAGTTTTATTGCCATATCTGTAACCTTATCTTTTATCTCATCTACCAGATGCCACTCCTCAGAATCTTCTTCTTTTACCATAAATGCTAAATGAAGGTTTCCTTCACCTGCATGACCAAATATGTAAGCTGGAATTTTTATGTTTTTGGTAAGCTTTTCTGCAAATAAGATCAGCTCTGGGAACCTGCTTATAGGAACTGCAACATCAGTAACAGTATGCACTCTCCCTGGATGGTATTTTCTCATTGATTCACCCAGCAGATGTCTTGCATCTATGATTCTTTTGTAGTCATCTCGTTCTATCCCAAAGATAAATTCTTTATATCCAAGATCCTTGCATATCTGCTCGCACATATCTACTGAGTCTTTAAGTGCTTCCTTGCTTGAGCCCTGAAACTCTATAATCAATGTATGCAGATGCTTTAGATTCAATCCATTTATCCTGTTTACTACTTTTATGCAGTTTGAGTCCATTATCTCAAGACACACAGGCTCAAGACCAGCTCTCATGATCTGAAAAACTGCCTTAGAAGCAGAGTATATATCTTTAAAAGATACAAGACAGGCGCTGAAATGCTCTGGTATTCCTCTAAGCCTAACAGTTGCCTCAACCACTATCCCAAGAGTTCCTTCAGAGCCTATAAACAGCCTCAGAAGATCATAGCCTGAGGAGGTCTTCTGAGTGTTTTTTCCCAGCTCTATTATTTGTCCATTTGCCAATACCACCTTTAACCTCAGCACATTTTCTCTTGTAGATCCATATCTTATACTTCTTATCCCGCTCGCATTATTTGCTATCATTCCCCCTATGCTTGCCCTTGCTCCAGGATCTGGCGGAAAGAACAGTCCTTTATATCTGAGCTTATGGTTTAAGTCCTGATATATCACACCTGGCTGAACATCTGCTTGAAAATCTTCTTCTCGTATCTGTATGATTCTGTTCATCATAGAAAAGTCCAAAACAATCCCTTTATCTACAGGAATAGAATTTCCCTCAAGACTTGTTCCTGCTCCCCATGCAGTGACAGGAATAAATCTTTCATTGGCATACTTAAGTATCCCTGACACCTCTTCTTCCTTAATAGGCCAAATCACAAGTTCTGGAAGAGATGGTTTGTGATGAGACTGGTCAATAGAGTGTAGGTTTAGATTTGAAATCCCCTGAGAAATGCGATCTTTGTCAACTATATTTTGAATAAATCTTATGTCTTCTTCGGTTATTTTTTTATACTCCATTGAACATATATCTCCTCATCCGGATGTTCATGAGTATTCCTACAGATATCATTGTAAAGACAAGAGAAGAGCCGCCATAGCTCATGAAAAGAAGCGGTGTTCCAACAACAGGTAGTATTCCAGATACCATACCCATGTTTATGAATATCTGCCAGAACATAAGCACTGAAATGCTTACTGCTAAATAAGATCCGAATTTATCCCTTGAGTTTTTGGCTATGTTCAATCCTCTCAGAATCAGACAGCAGTACAAAAATATAAGAGCAAGTGAGCCCACAAATCCTCTTTCTTCTGCAAACACAGAAAATATAAAGTCTGTATGCTGTTCAGGAAGAAATCTTAATCTTGACTGACTTCCTTTTAAAAAACCTTTTCCAAAAATCATACCAGATCCTATGGCTATCTTGGATTGTGTTATATGGTAACCTGATCCTAAAGGGTCTAAGTTTGGATTAATGAATGTAAGCACCCTCTTTTTTTGGTAGTCTTTGAGGTGCGTCCATACAATAGGAGTAAGCACAAGACCTGTTATTATAAGGATAAGAAGAGAGCTTTTCTTTACACCTGCCAGCAAGGTTACTGTACCAGAAAGTATCAGAATAATAAGGGCTGTTCCTAAATCTGGTTCTTTTAAGATCAAAACAAAAGGGATCCCAGTAAAAAGAAATATTTTCCAGAGTTCTCTTAATGTATATCCTTTTTTCAACGGCATTTCACTGAATATATGGGAGATCAAAATTGCAACTGATATCTTTGCAAGTTCAGATGGCTGAAATGAGATAAATCCTATCTTGAACCACCTTTGTGATCCAGAGCTTATCTTTCCCCACACAAGCACCAGTATAAGCAGGAATATGGAAAAAAAATAGATATGATAAGCCCACTTGTTCAGATGCCTATAATCAAAGAGCAATGTGAGAAGGAAAAATAAAAAACCGATTCCATACCAGCACATATGTCTTTTAAATATCTTTATACCCACTTTTTCTAAGGCATGAGTGGCACTGTACATATTTGTTATGCTAATGCAGGTTAGCAAGATAATTGTAAAAAATAAAAGCCAATCAAAATTTTGAATTAATCTTCTGTCCAACATATTCTTTAAAATACTCTTTTATTAGCTCTCTAACCACTGGAGCAGCCGCACTTCCTCCATGGCCTCCATGCTCTATTATAGCAGCTACACATATCTTAGGGTCTTGTGCAGGAGCAATGCCTACAAACCAGGCATGCTCTTTTATTTTGGTCTCTTCCTCTTCTTTTTCTTCTACAAGCTGAACTGTGCCTGTTTTTCCAGCCACTGTTATACCTTTTATCCTTGCCTTTTGCCCTGTGCCATGAGCTTCATTTACAACAGCAATAAGCGCTTTTTTTATTTCATCTATATGTTTTTTATTGATATGGAGTTTAGACTTTACTCTGGGTTTAAATTCATACACTATGCTACCATCTGATCTCTTTATTAGTTTAGTAATGGTAGGTTTGTAAAGTATTCCGCCATTAAAGAAGGCTGAATAGAGTACGGCCATCTGCAAAGGAGTAACCAACAGAAAGCTCTGTCCTATTGCAAAGGAGAGTGTTTCACCTCCCTGCCACGGGATCCCAAATCTTTTGAATTTCCACTCAGGTGTTGGAACAAGTCCTTTTCTTTCATTTCCTATGTCTATCCCGGTTTTTTGGCCAAGCCCAAACATCTTGGCATAATGTGCAATCTTTTCTGCCCCTAACATTTTCCCTACGTTGTAGAAGTATATATCACATGATTCTTTTATTGCTTTGTGGAGATTTACATTTCCATGACCGTTCTTTTTCCAGCACTTAAAGATCCTGTTACCATAAGGAAATTTACCTGTGCAAGTAAATACGGTATCTGGATTTATAAGACCTTCTTGAAGGCCAGCAAGGGCAACCACTACCTTAAATGTAGATCCTGGTGGATAAAGGCCATTTATAGCTCTATTTTGCAAAGGATGATTTTTGGAATTAACTATCTTTTCCCATGTCTTTTGATCTATTCCTTCTACGAATCTATTTGGATCAAAAGAGGGACTACTCACCATAGCAAGCACTTCTCCATCTTTTGGATTGACGGCCACAATAGCGCCGGTTTTATCCTGTAAAAGGTGTTCTGCTTTTTGTTGGAGCCTTTTATCAATAGTTAAATAGACATTGTCTCCAGCAACAGGCGCTCTCTTAGAAATCAACCTAACCATCCTGCCTGTAGCATCTACTTCTATTTGCATTCCCCCATGTGTTCCTGACAAAAACTTATCCCATTTGTATTCGATCCCTACTGTTCCTCTTCTATTCCAAGATATATAGCCTAAGATGTGAGAAGCCAGCTTTCCATAAATATAGTTTCTTTTTCCTTCAACTCTTATCACCACACCTGGAAGCAACAGTTTATTGGCTTCTATTTTGGCTACTTCATCAAAGGAAAGCTCTCTTTTTACACAGACAGGCTTGAAAGCACATGTTCTTTTCATGTGTAAAAGACTCTTTTTGGCTTGTTCTATGTTTAGAGCTATTATGTGAGAAAGCCTTTTGATCAGAGCATCAGGTTTTTCTATCTCCTCTGGAATTAAATACAAATTATAAGAAGGCTTGTTGTCCACTAATACGATACCATTTCTATCCATGATCTTGCCCCTGTAAGCAGGAATCTCCCTGAGTCGGATTCTATTATGTTCTGATCTTATCCTGTACTCCTGTCCTTTTGTTATCTGGAGATACCATATCCTGAGTATCAGGATAAAGAAGAGAAAAATTACAAGCAGATCAATCCAGATGATCCTTTTTTGTAAAGATATGTTTGTTTCTATATCAGGAGATTTCAGCATGCCTTAGTTTATTAAGCATTGAGAATATATGTGAACTCAAAGATATTGTTATTAAAAAGCGTACCAGAAGTTCTCTAAAAAAAGAAGAGCTGACCGGTTCGTGTCCATAAACTGCATATATGATAAAAAAGAGTAAGATATTTTTGATCAAAAATGCTAAGGATATACATAAGATACTTCCTGATTTAGGATGAATATCTACAAAGCTAGAAATAAGCAATACAAAAATCAAGGTCAAAAGATATAAAAAAGGGAATAGACCATATATAGTCCCTGAGTATATGTTCAAAAAGAATCCCTGAAAAAAAGCAAAAACAGAAGCTTTGTTTTCTCCTTGGCTTAAATAGAGATAGACCATAAAGACAAGAATGATGTCCAGGAGGCGAAAACCACCTGTTATTATAAACAAAGGAGGAGACAACCAGATTATTCCGTAAAATAAGAGCCTTTTTTTAATATTATCATCACCTCTTCCAGTCTTGAAAAATCCACAAAAGGGGCTACTTTTATGTCCTTAAAAAGTGCACCAGGTAGTTCTCTTATTTCTTTCACCCTTCCTACAGGTATACCTTTTGGAAATATACCTGAAAGTCCAGAGGTAATTATTGTATCTCCCGGTTTTACATCCTGTGAGTGCTCTACATAAACAAGTTCACACATTTCTCCCTTTCCACCCTTTAGTATCCCTCTAGCCCTTGTTCTTTCGTCAAGACAATCTACTGCACTGTCAGGATCAGTTATAAGAAGAACTTTGGAGTAATCATGGGAAACTGAAATAACTTTTCCCACCAATCCGTCTGCATCTATCACAGGCATGTTAATGCTTACCCCATCCCTTTTGCCTTTGTCTATGATGATTGTTCTAAACCAGCCTGTTGGTTCATGCCCTATGACTTGAGATGTAAGCATATGCCACTTGGGTTTTGGTCTGAATCTCAGGATCTTTCTTAAGGTCTTTACTTTTTCTTCTAATGTTCTATACTGAAGATTCTCTATTTTCAGTCTTTTTATCTCTTTTTTTAGTTGTTCATTTTCTTTTCTTAATCCGATCAAGTATATATAATTAAACCAAAGTTCTTTTACAAAATTACAAGAGCTGTAAAATATCCTCTGAAATGGAGCTGTTATCTCTACAATAAACTGTTCCAAAGGATTCCAAGAGGAATTATTTCCTGGGTAGGAACTTATAAGCAAAAGCCCGGATATAAAAAATAGACTCCACAGCAGTATCCTTTTTTTTACCAAGGAGATGCCACCTCTTTCAGCATGTCTAAGTTATCCAATACCTTTCCTGTTCCCATAACCACGGTGGTAAGTGGGTCTTCTGCGATGGTAACAGGAAGCCGTGTCTCTTCCCTGAGCAGAACATCTATGTTTTTTAAAAGTGATCCTCCTCCTGTAAGCACAATACCTCTGTCTACAATATCTGCTGCAAGCTCTGGAGGAGTTTGTTCTAAGGCAGTCTTTACTACATCTACAATTGTTCTTATCTGGTCAGATATGGCTTTCCTTACTTCTTCTGAATCTATTGTAAGTATCTTTGGGATTCCTGTTATAAGATCCCTTCCTTTTACTTCTATGCTCTCTACCTCTCCTGTAGGATATGCGTTTCCTATAGTAATCTTGATAGCCTCTGCTGTGCTCTGCCCGATTAATAAATTATATGTCCTTTTTAAGTACTGCACAATAGAATCGTCCATTTTGTCTCCCCCCACTCTTACAGATTTGCTGTAAACTATACCTGCCAGCGATATAACAGCGACTTCTGTGGTTCCTCCACCTATATCCACCACCATATTGCTGGTGGGCTCTGTAACAGGCAGTCCAGCTCCTATTGCTGCGGCCATGGGTTCTTCTATTAGATATACTTCTCTTGCTCCTGCAGACTCTGCAGACTCTCTTACTGCCCTTCTTTCTACCTGGGTAATACCACTGGGGACACATATCACGATCCTGGGTCTTACCAAGGCTGTCCTGTTATGCACTTTTCTTATAAAATATCTTAACATGGCTTCTGTAACTTCAAAATCTGCAATTACCCCGTCTTTCAATGGCCTCACAGCTACTATATTCCCGGGAGTTCTTCCCAACATTCTTTTTGCTTCTTTTCCTACTGTAAGGATTTTGTTGTTTCCTCTTCCATCTTTTTTTACAGCCACTACAGATGGTTCATTCAACACAATCCCTTTTCCTTTTACATAAACCAAGGTGTTGGCAGTTCCCAAATCTATGGCAAGATCATTTGAAAAAAATCCAAGAATAGAATTTAGAACCATAAGCTTCTCCTTACTTTTGTTTTATCTGAGCATATTCGAAAACTGTTTTGAACAGACTCTGTTTTATCTTGACAAAAAGACATAAGCATGATTTCATTTAGTTTTACTAAATCTTGGTATTGGAGTAAGATATTATGAAAAGAATTTACAGAAATAGCAATCTTAAAAGAGCACGCACTCATGGATTTAGGATAAGAATGAGGACAAGAGGAGGCAGAAAAGTCCTTAAAAGAAGAAGAGCAAAGGGTAGAAAAAGACTGGCTGTTTAAATTCATATGCATACGTGCACAGATTTTTCATTTCCCAAAAAACAAAGATTATTGAAGAGAAAAGATTTTGTCAATCTAAATCAGAGAGGTAGGCGTATATATAGCAAAAATTTTTTGATCCTGCTAAAGAAAAACAATTTAACCTTTAGCAGGTTGGGAATTACTGTGACAAAAAAGATAGGAAAGGCAGTAAGAAGAAATAGGATAAAAAGACTTATAAGAGAATTCTTTAGATTGAATAAGTCAAGATTACCCAAGGGCTATGACATATGTATAATAGCAAGAGCAGATGTGAGTAAATTCAAGCTTCAGGATATAAAAAAGGAATTAGGAGGTATTCTTTTTGGATTTTCTGAATAAAATATTTGGTTGGGTAAGATATATACCTATATTTTTTATCTTAGCATATAGATACTGGATTTCTCCTTTATTTCCTGCAAGCTGTCGCTTTGTGCCAAGCTGTTCTGCTTATGCTATAGAGGCGTTTAAAAAGTATGGACTTGTAAAGGGTGGATGGCTTGCAATGGTGAGACTCTGTAAGTGCCACCCTTTTCATCCAGGCGGTTATGACCCTGTGAAATAAAAATGGGATACAGGAATATCATATGGAAAAGAGAGTTATACTGGCTTTTATTTTATCCTTTATTGTGCTTATTGGATGGTCTTTGCTATTTGCACCAAAGCCAAATATCCCCGAAGGGAAAAAGGGTGTAATAAAAAAAGTACATCCCCAGAGACAACAGATAAAAAAAGATATTGAACTAAAAGAGCCAAAACCTGTATTCATACTGAATGAAAAAGAAAGTTTGGTCGATGCACCTTTGTACAGGGCAAAAATAAGTAATATTGGTCCTTCCATAAAGGAATTTCTTTTAAAAAGATACTATAAAACCCCTGAGAAGGATTCAGGCTGGGTAGATCTTATTCCTCCTGAACTAAAATCCATAAGACCTCTTACACTGGGGTTTGATGTAATAGATAATAGTCCTTTTATTTATAATCCAGATAAACTGGGTCTGAAAGTAGAAAAGAATACGCAGGTATTAGTATTTACTGCCAATTCCAAAGGATTGCGTATTAAAAAGCTTTTTTATTTTCATCCGGATTCCTACAAAATAGATGTCCTGATAAAGGTAAAAAATCTTAGGAAGTCTCCTGTAAAAGGTTCTTTTATTGTAAAACTAATAACTGTCCTTCCTGATCATAAAAAGACCCGCTATTATTCTCATTTAGGCCTTTCAGCATTTGTGAGAAATGAACTAAAAGAAATAAAACTGAACAAGAAAGGGCAAAAGAAACTTATTACAGGAGACATAAGATGGCTTGCCTGTGAAAGCAGGTATTTTATGATGGCTGTAGTGCCGGATATGGATAATGGAATATTTGAGGTAAAGAGGTTTGGGTCTAATCTTCTCACAGGTTACTATAAAAGCCATTCTCTTGTTATCCCTGCCTCAAAAGAGGTGGAACATAGGTTTGTGCTCTATATAGGGCCAAAGGAGATTCCAACCTTAAAAAAGGTAGGCTATCACTTGGACAGAATTGTTGATTTTGGCTGGACAGATTTTATAGCAAGACCCCTTCTTTATGTGCTCAGATTTTTCTACAGATATACCCATAACTATGGGGTGGCTATTATACTTCTTACTATACTGGTTAAAATCCTTTTCTGGCCTTTGACTCATAAGAGCTACGAATCTATGAAACAGATGCAGAAAATTCAACCACTTATGGAAAAGATAAAAGAGAAGTACAAAGATGACAGGGAGCGACTCAATAAAGAAATGATGAACCTGTACAGGACATATAAGGTGAATCCATTTAGTGGATGTCTTCCAATAATAGTTCAGATTCCTGTGTTTTTTGCTCTGTACAGGGTGCTGTGTGACGCAATAGAACTAAGACATGCTCCTTTTATTTTGTGGATAAATGATCTTTCAGCTCCAGATAGATTGTTCAGGTTTTCTTTTCATGTACCCTTTATGTCACCCCCTTATGGCATTCCTGTGCTTACTCTGCTTATGGGTGCTACTATGTATATACAGCAGAAGATGAGTCCTCAGCCAGGGGATCCTTCCCAAGCAAAGATGATGATGCTTTTGCCTGTTATTTTTACTGTTATGTTTATTAACTTTCCTTCAGGTCTTGTGCTTTACTGGTTAGTAAATAATATTTTGTCTATTATTCAGCAGTACAGGGTTTAAGAGAGAACAACCTGAGATAGAGGAGGTTTGGTATATGGAACTTGAGACATTTATATTTGAGGGAAAAACAAAGGAAGAAGCTATTGAAAAGGCATGTAAAGAGTTGAATCTTTCCAGAGAAGAGTTAGAGATTGAAGTGTTAGATCAAGGATCTTCCGGTATATTTGGTATAGTAGGAGGAAGAAAGAGCAAGATTATGGTAAAAGTTAAGAAAAGAGGATCTGCTGAAGACATAATTTCGATCGCTAAAAATGCCCTTGAAGATATATTTAGATTTTTTCAATTAGAAAATATGCGGATAAAATCAGAGAATTTGGAAAAAGGGGTTTTGCTTAAAGTAGAGGGAGGGGATAATCCTGGTATCCTTATTGGAAAAGGTGGTAAGACCTTAGATGCCTTGGAGTTTATAGTAAACAGGATTATAAATAAAAAACTCCAAAAAAATGTTCAGATTGTACTGGATATTCAGAACTACAGGGAAAGAAGAAAAGAGTACTTGCGAAAGCTGGCTATTTCCATGGCAGAAAAGGCTAAGAGAACAGGAAAGGCCATAACTACTGAGCCGTTAAGTGCAAGAGACAGAAGAATAATCCATGTTACCTTGAGAAATGATAATTCAATTGAGACAAGAAGCCAGGGAGAAGGAAGTTTAAGAAAGATTGTTATTATACCAAAAACAAAAGGAGAAAATGTTCACTGAGGATACTATTGCAGCTATTTCAACTCCAATTGGAAAGGCTGGTATTGGAATAATAAGGATAAGTGGTCCTCTTTCCCTTCCTATTGCAAAAAATATCTTTAAACCCAAAAAAGGGATAAAGAAGTGGGAGAGTCATAAACTTTACTTGGGAAATGTGCTGGATCCAAAAACACAAAAGATTGTAGACGAAGTGCTTTTATGCTACATGAGGTCTCCTCACTCTTATACAAGAGAGGATGTGGTGGAGATCAATTCTCACAGTGGATATATGGTCCTTTCCAAGATCTTAGATTTGGTGCTTTTTCAAGGGGCAAGGCTTGCAAAACCAGGAGAGTTTACACTAAGGGCATTTTTAAATGGTAGGATAGATCTTACTCAGGCAGAGGCAATAGTAGATTTGGTAAATGCGCAGTCAGAAACAGGGCTTTATTTAGCATCTCAACAGCTTAAAGGAACTTTAAGAGATAAGATAAATCTGTTAAAACAAAGAATAGCAGATCTGTTGGCTCATGTGGAGGTTGTTATAGATTTTCCAGAGGAGGAAGAGGCCTTTATTTTTAAGGATGATCTGATTTCTGAATTACAGGGGCTTATATCTGATATAGAGGCTATTGTAAGGTTACATAAGCAAAAAAGAGTGTGGATAGATGGCATAAATACCATAATAGTGGGAAGAGTAAATGCTGGAAAATCAAGTCTTTTAAACAGGCTTTTAGATGAAGAAAGAGCAATAGTTAGTCCTATTCCGGGAACTACCAGAGATATTATAGAGAGTAGCATCCTGATAAATGGCCTGCCTCTTAAGCTTGTGGATACAGCAGGTATGAGAGATGTCTCGGATGAGGTAGAAAAAAAGGGGATCTCTTTTGCCAAAAAAAGGTTAGAGGAAGCAGATCTTGTCCTGATAGTTATAGATCAAAGCCAGGGAATTAGCAAAGAGGATCTGGAAATAATAGAGATGTGTAAAGATAAGTCTTCTGTAGTTGTGCTTAATAAAATAGACTTGCCTTCTGGTTTAAGTGAGCAGGGGCTGAATAAGCTGATCTCTTATGGATTCCCGATGGTCAAGATCTCTGCTCTTACCGGAGAGGGTCTTGAAAAGCTGAAGAATACCATCTTTGATATGGCTATAAAGGGAGAAAAAGAGCTTTTAGAATCAAGTATAGCACCCAATTTAAGACATAAAGAGGCACTTGAATCATGTCTTGATTCTCTAAAAGATGCCTTAACTCTGCTGAAAAAAGATAGTGGTATTGATTTAATCGCATTTGAAATAAGGAGCGCCTTGGATAGTCTTGGTCAGATTACGGGAGAAGTAACCACTGAGGATATACTGGAAAGGATATTCAGTCAGTTTTGTTTGGGAAAATAAGAGATAGAGAATGTTCATTTTCTACTTTTTTAGAAATACTCTTGATATCTGCCCCTCCGCATTCCCGTCACTCAACTGTTAATCAAATATGCTTACCTATGGGCTTGGATGTCTGGTAAAGGACTATTCTTACCCCTGTACTGCATACAGATAAGACAGAAACTTTTGCGTAAGGTCAGTTAAGAATATGGCAGCATTATGCAATCTTTCTGTTTGACATGAGGCTGTCCGAAATATTTTTTGAAAGCCTCCTTTGACATTGAAAATATTATGATTATTTTTTGAAAAGTGATGTATTATAAAACATAAGGGGTTAAAAAGTGAAATACAAAGATTATTATAAAATTCTTGGAGTCTCAAGGGATGCCACCCAGGAAGAGATCCAAAGGGCCTATAGAAAACTCGCCAGAAAATATCATCCAGATGTAAACAAGTCTGCTGATGCAGAAGAAAAGTTTAAAGAGATAAATGAAGCTTATGAAGTCCTGAGAGATCCTGAGAAGCGAAAGAAGTATGATCAATTGGGAACATCATGGGAGCATGGACAGGATTTTAGTCCTCCTCCAGGGTGGGATTTTCATGTGGAGTATGAAGAAGGACCATTTGGGACCAGAAGAACCTACTATTGGACTGGTTCTGGAGCAGATGGATTTAGCGATTTCTTTGAAGCACTTTTTGGTTCCGGAGGATTCGGTAAAAGAGCCAGAACTCATCGTGAGCATGAAGGATTTGAAGGCTTTGGCTTTCGAATGCCTCAAAGAGGAAGGGACTATGAAGCTACTATAAAGATCTCCTTAGAGGATGCTTATAGAGGAGGTACAAAAAATATTACAATACAGACGCAGGAGATAGGCCCTGATGGAAGACCGATTTTAAAAGAAAAAGAATATCAAGTAAAAATTCCACCTGGCGTTCTTCCAGGACAAAAGATAAGGCTTGCAGGACAGGGAGGAGAGGGAATAGATGGTGGAGAAAGAGGAGATTTATACCTAAAGGTGGAGATAGAGCCTCATCCTGTATTCAGATTAAAAGGTCGAGATCTTTACATAGATCTTCCAATTACTCCATGGGAGGCAGCTCTTGGAGGAAAGGTCACGATAAATACGCTTTCAGGACCTATTAGCGTGAATATACCACCTGGTATTCAATCAGGTCAGAAGCTACGAATAAAGGGAAAAGGAATGCCTAATCCTAAGGGAGAACCAGGAGATCTGTATGCAGTAGTTAAGATAGTAGTGCCTAAAAGTTTAAGCCCAAAAGAAAAAGAGCTTTTTGAGGAATTGCGAAAGATCTCTCGCTTTAATCCAAGGATCGGAGGAGCATACTGATGCGATTGGAGAAAAAATATCCAATTATATACAATCCCTTGAATATAAATTTAAAAAACTTAACTTTAACTCAGGTGGTAAGAATAACTGGCCTTCAGGCAGATCTGATAGAAAAATTTGTTTATCTTGGTTTAATAGACCCCATAGGCAAGGACCCTCAAACAGAAGAGTGGATATTCAACAAGGAAGTTCTTCCTTTAATTCAGAAGATTATGAGACTTCATCATGACTTGGAAATAAATTTTGCAGGGATAGGGCTTGTATTGGAGCTTTTATCAAAAATAGAAGAGCTGGAAGCCCGCATAAAAGAGCTTGAAAGTCTACTCACATAAAAAACAAATAAAAATAAATAAGAAGGAGGAGTAAAAAATGGATATAAGTAAATTCACAATAAAATCTCAGGAGGCTCTTCAATCTGCTCAGGCTATAGCAATAAGATATAGCCATCAAGAAGTGGATGGAGAGCATTTGTTTCTTGCACTTTTGGAGCAGGAAAACGGACTTGTTCCAAGAATCATAGAAAAGATAGGCGCTCCTGTAGCCCAGATAAAAGAGAGGGTTGTTCAGGAACTTGAAAAAAAACCCAGGGTTACTGGCCCTGGTACTGAAGCAGGTAAAATCTATATAACCCAGAGGCTAAACAAACTTCTTCTAAATGCTCAGGAACAGGCAAAAAATCTACGGGACGAATATGTTTCTGTAGAACATCTTTTGCTTGCCTTTGCAGAAGAGGGGTCAAGCACTCCAACAGGGAAAATACTTCAAGAATTTGGCATAACTAAGGATACCATTCTGAATGTTCTTACAGAAGTGAGAGGACATCAAAGGGTAACCAGTCCTGAACCAGAAGCAACCTATGAGGCACTAAAGAAGTACGGAAGGGATCTGGTAGAGGAAGCAAGAGCAGGAAAACTGGACCCAGTAATAGGAAGGGATAGCGAGATAAGAAGAGTAATAAGAATCTTAAGTAGAAAGACCAAAAACAATCCTGTGCTCATAGGAGAACCAGGAGTTGGAAAAACAGCAATAGTAGAAGGTCTTGCCCACAGGATAGTAAGAGGAGATGTGCCAGAGGGTTTGAAAGACAAGACTATCTTTGCTTTGGATATGGGAGCTCTTATTGCAGGTGCAAAATACAGAGGTGAATTCGAAGAAAGACTTAAGGCTGTGCTTCAAGAGATAAAAGCATCAGAAGGCAGGATTATACTCTTTATAGATGAGCTTCATACCATTGTTGGAGCTGGTAAGGCTGAAGGTGCAATTGACGCAGGGAATATGCTAAAGCCCATGCTTGCAAGAGGTGAACTACACTGTATAGGTGCTACCACACTGGATGAGTACAGGAAATACATAGAAAAAGATCCTGCTTTGGAAAGAAGATTTCAGCCTGTCCTTGTAGAAGAACCATCTGTTGAGGATACTATCTCTATATTAAGAGGTCTAAAAGAAAGATATGAGGTGCATCATGGAGTAAGGATTGCGGATAATGCCCTTGTGGCAGCAGCAGTTCTTTCTCACCGCTATATTACAGACAGATATCTTCCTGACAAAGCAATAGACTTGGTAGATGAAGCATGTGCAATGGTAAGGACAGAGATTGACTCAATGCCAACAGAACTGGATGAGATCACCCGCAGGATAATGCAACTTGAAATAGAAGAAGCAGCTCTCAAAAAAGAAAAGGACAGGGCCAGTCAAGAGAGGCTTAAATATATCCAAAAGGAGCTTGCCGAACTTCGTGAAAAAGCAGAAGTAATGAGGGCTCAGTGGGAAAAGGAAAAGGAGATGATCAAAAGGATTCAGGCCCTCAGAGAGGAGATCGAAAAGATAAGACATGAGATAGAAGTTGCAGAAAGACAGTATGATCTTAACAAAGTAGCAGAACTAAAATATGGAAAGCTTGTGGAGCTGGAAAAACAGCTTCGCGAAGAAGAGGAAAAGCTTGAAAAATCTGGAAAAAGGCTGCTAAGAGAAGAGGTTACAGAAGAAGAGATTGCTGAAATAGTATCCAGATGGACAGGAATTCCTGTAGCTAAGCTTATGGAATCAGAAAGAGAAAAGATAATGAAATTAGAAGAGATATTACATCAGAGGATAGTTGGACAGGATGAAGCAGTAAGGCTTGTGGCAGATGCTGTTATAAGGGCAAGAGCAGGGATAAAAGATCCAAGAAGGCCCATAGGTACATTCTTATTCTTAGGTCCTACAGGAGTTGGAAAAACAGAGCTTGCAAAAACATTGACAGAAGCCATTTTTGATACTGAAGAAAACCTTATAAGGATAGATATGACAGAATATATGGAAAAGCACACTGTATCTCGACTCATAGGTGCTCCTCCAGGCTATGTAGGTTATGAAGAAGGGGGACAGCTCACAGAAGCTGTTAGAAGAAAACCATACTCTGTTATACTTTTTGATGAAATAGAAAAGGCTCATCCTGATGTTTTTAACATACTCTTGCAGATATTTGATGATGGAAGGCTTACAGATGGACATGGAAGAACTGTAAATTTCAGAAACACCATAATCATTATGACGAGTAACATAGGGTCTCATTATCTTTTAGAAGGAGTAACAGATAAAGGAGAAATAAGACCTCATGTGAGAGAACAGGTGATGCAAGAGTTAAGAAGGCATTTTAAACCGGAATTTTTGAACCGAGTTGATGAAATAGTCATGTTTAAACCACTTACCCTTGACGAGGTAGAAAAGATAGTGCTACTTCTTATAAAAGATCTTGCCAAAAGATTAGAAGAAAGGCGTATGAAAATAGAAATAAGTAATCAAGCCCGTAGATTTATTGCGGAATCTGGATATGATCCTGTATATGGAGCAAGGCCTTTAAGAAGGTTTATCCAGAGAGAAATAGAGACTCCAATTGCAAAATTGATAATTTCAGGCCAGGCAATGGATGGTGCAACCATAAAAGTGGATTTGGTAGATGGCAAGCTTCATATCACAGCGGAAAATAGCTTAGAGGAAGGAGAAGAAAGATATGCACAAGCTAAGTCCTAAGGTAAAGAGATTCTTCTGGCTTTCTTTTATGATGGTTATGATCTTGGTCTCTGTCCTGCCGGCAGAGGCCAAGATAGATTTAGATGAAGATGTGCTTTTGCTCAGAAAGGTATCTAAGGCATTTTCTGAAATAGCAGAAAATGCTATCCCTGCGGTTGTCTTTATCAAAGTAGAAAAAAAGGTAAAAGTAGAAACAACCCCTTTTGATTTTTTTGGTGGAGATCCTTTTTTTAGACATTTTTTTGGTCCATTTTTTCCATTTCCAAAGCAACCCCGAGAATACAAAGAAAAGGGTTTGGGATCCGGATTTATAATCTCTCATAATGGCTATATTCTTACCAACAACCATGTAGTAAGCGGGGCAGACAAGATCACGGTAAGACTATACGATAAGCGAGAGTTCAAGGCAAAGATAATAGGAACTGATCCTAATACAGATATTGCCTTACTCAAGATAGATGCTGACCACCTTCCTGTTCTTCCCTTGGGAGATTCAGATAATCTGAAGGTAGGAGAGATAGTAATGGCCATAGGAAATCCATTTGGTCTTTCATATACAGTTACTGTGGGGGTAGTAAGTGCCAAAGGAAGGAGTAATGTCGGAATAACTGACTATGAAGATTTTATTCAGACCGATGCTGCTATTAATCCCGGAAACTCTGGAGGACCTCTTATAAACATAAGAGGAGAGGTAGTAGGAGTTAATACAGCTATATTTTCAAAGAGTGGTGGTTATATGGGAATAGGATTTGCAATTCCAATAAATATGGTAAAGGCAATTGAAAAGCAGCTTATAGAAAAAGGAGAGGTTACAAGGGGTTACTTAGGAGTAATGATTCAAGAGATGACCTCGGAGCTAAGGAAATCTTTTGGATTAAAAGAGGATCAAGGAGGGGTCCTTATATCTGATGTAATAGCTGGTTCTCCTGCCCAAAAAGCAGGTCTTAAAAGGGGAGATGTAGTAATAGAATTCAACGGAAAGAAAGTAACAAATGTGAGTGAATTTAGAAATATGGTAGCACTTACTCCACCTGGAACAAAAGTGAAAGTTGTGGTGATAAGAAAAGGAAAGAGAAAAGAGTTTAAGGTGGCCTTAGGGAATCTTAAGAAAGCTACCCTTGCACTCTCTTCAAAGACAGAGATATTGAAAAAACTGGGTTTTAGTGTCCAAAACCTTACAAAAGACCTTGCTGAGCAGTTTGGCTACACTAATGAGAAAGGAGTTCTTATATCTCAAGTTGCCCCTGGAAGTCCAGCAGAACAGGCGGGTCTTGAACCAGGAATGCTTATCATGGAGGTAAATAGAATACCTGTAAGAAATACAAAGCAATTCTTTAAAGCACTTGCCAGGTCCAAAAAGACAGGAAAGGTTTTGCTGTTGGTGTATAATGGAGAATATACAAGGTATGTGCTATTAAGCTTAAGATAATACCTTTTCCCCTGCTCTTGAAAGAAGGGCAGGGGAATTAAGCTTCTTCAGATTTGGTTGCTTCAAGAGCCATAGCTATCTTATTTTTTAAGTCAGTAAGGTCAAATGATTTTATAACATAAAAGTCTGCCGCTATAGATTTTATGTCTTCCTTAAAGGTATCGTAAGCAGTGCAGAGAATAACAGGCAGGTCATAGTATTTGTTTCTTATGTGCTGCAATATATCTAAGCCATTGTATTCTCCCATTTTTATGTCTAACACTATTAGGTCAGGCTTTTCCTCTTCTATCTTTTCTAATATTCCATCTCCCCTGTCGTGTGTAACCACTTCATATCCAGCTTCTGACAATTCTTCTGAATAAAGATAGCGTATGTGCTCTTCGTCATCTACTACTAATATCTTTGCCATATCCTACTCCCTCCCTTTTTACCATTTTATTCTTACTTTTATACCATTTTCCATCAAAAACCTCTTTAGAC
>Ga0256842_1001392_pt1 | contig 19362 bp, 15 predicted proteins | sample 4559240metaG_FD_185973 | JGI IMG/M metagenome (GOLD analysis project Ga0256842, IMG submission 185973) | Hydrothermal vent microbial communities from Guaymas Basin, Mexico - 4559-240 | ecosystem: Environmental > Aquatic > Marine > Hydrothermal vents | place: Mexico: Guaymas Basin | collected... | reverse complement strand
GTGCTTTGAAAAGTGCAACTTCAGTCGCCAATCTTTCGGTATTTAATAAATTTTGCAGAGATTTATTATTCAAATAATTTATCTTATTATTTTCCGGGAATAAATTTGGAATTATGTAATTATGACTTGTTTCCTCAACTGTGATAAAAGTAAATACTTTGTCATTTGGACCTTCAGTATAAAGTTGAACTTGCGAATGTTGATCTGTAGTTCCGAGAGCTTTAACCGGAGTTTGCCCAACAAAAACGTCAACACCATATCTATTCTTTTGTTTCCCTAAACTTTCCGCCCATAATTGACGATACCAATCAGCCATATCATAAAGAGAATTAGAATAAGGCATCATTACCGAAATATTCTTATTTTCGTTCATAAATAAGAAATGGAATAATCCGTTCATATAAGCAGGATTATTGGCATAATATGAACTTCGGCATTTATCTCGCATTGATTTTGCACCGATTAGGATTTTCTCAATATCAATTCCGACAAAAGCGGTTGAAAGCAAACCAACATCTGTTAATACAGAAAATCTTCCACCGACATTTCCGGGTACAACAAAAGATTGAAATTTATATTTATCAGCAAATTCCCTTAAAAATCCTTTCTCTTTATCAGTGGTAATAACCATTCTTCGAGTATAATCCTCAGGAAATTTTTCTTTCAGCATTTCAAGAATAATCATAAATAAGGAAGTTGTTTCAGCAGTTGTTCCTGATTTTGTGATAACATTAAAAAGTGTTCTGTCCCAATTAATTTCACTCAAAGTTTGATGAAGAAGTTCAGGATCAACATTATCCACCACAAATAGTCTTTTCTTCAGATTCTTGGTTTGTTTGAAAGCAGAATAAATAGCTTTATTACCGAGTGCAGAACCTCCAATACCCAAAACAACGAAATCATCGAATTTATCTTTAACAGAATCCACAAATTTAGTTATTTTTGAAATATCATAATCCGGTAAATCCATAAAACCAAGATTGCCGGTTTTATAATCATTTTCAATTTCCATATGAGCCAATTCAACAATTGACTTTAAATTTTCCAATTTTGCTTTGCTAATTCCGGAAGGAATCATGTCTGAGTGGAAAAAGTTGGTGAAATCAAATTTAATGCTCATTTTTTTCTCTCCATATTTTTGTTTCGGAGTGAATCTCTTCAGCTGTAGCTAAATTTAGAATTTTCTCCGCTAACAATTTAGTTTTTTCATAATTTAATTTTGAAATTTGAAATTTAACTTTTGCCGTCATACTGGGCGTAATACTTAATTTTTTAATTCCCAATCCCAAAAGAATTGGAATAAAATCCTCGTCTGAGCCAAGTTCACCGCAAATACTTACATCAACATTATTTTCTTTAGCAACATCAACAACTTTCTTTAACGCTCTAATTATTGACGGATGATATGGATTATAATATTCAACCACATTTTCACTATCACGATCAACAGCAAGAAAATATTGAACCAAATCATTTGTACCGAAACTAAAGAAATCTACTTCTTTAGCTAACAAATCGGCAATCATAACTGCAGCCGGGACTTCAATCATAATTCCCACTTGGATGTCTTCAGCGAAAGATATATTTTCCGCACGCAAATCGTTTTTGCAATCTAAAAGAATTTGTTTTGCTCTTCTCAATTCACTAATTCCTGAAATCATTGGAAACATAATTCTGGCTTTTCCAAAAGCTCCTGCTCTCAAAATTGCCTTCAATTGATTCTTAAAATGATTTTCAAATCTTAAAGCCAAACGAATTCCTCTCAAGCCCAAATTTGGGTTTTTCTCGTGAGAAATATTTAGAAGTTTAGAAGCTTTATCGCCTCCAATATCTATTGTTCTAAAAGTAATGAGTTTCCCTTCCGATTTCTCCATTATTTTTTTATAAATCTCAAATTGCTCATTTTCATCCGGTAAATTTGCATGTTCTAAAAAAATAAATTCTGTTCTGAATAATCCGATGCCATCAAATTGCATTTTTTTTGCAATTTCCAATTCTTCAACAAACTCCATGTTGTTATAAATAAAAATTCTCTCTTCATCATTGGTAAAACATAATTTTTGGGCAAAATCAAATCTAAGTAAATCTTCTTTTTTCTCTTCCTCAATAATGACTTTGTAATTTGCTAAAGTCTGTTCATCAGGATTCACATAAACAACGCCACTATTTCCATCCAAAATAAGTTGGTCATCAGTATTTATAACGAGAGTTGCTTTTTCACATTTATAGATTAATGGTATTCCGGCAGATTTGGCTATAATGGCAGAATGAGCGGTATAATTAGATTCTTCAAGACAAATTCCGGCAACTTTTTTTGAGATTAATTTTATCATCATCGACGGTTCAATGTCTTTGGCTACAAAGATGTATTTATCCAGATTATCTTCAGAAAGAAAATCATCTTCACCTTTTAAATGTCTGTGAAATCTTGCATAAACATCCTTATAATCCGCCGATCTTTGTGCAAAATACTCGTTATTCATATTCTCAAATAAATCAATCAACTCTGTAAAATGTGAATTTAATGCTGTTTCTAAAGACAATAAATCATTAGATATGAGGTTGTGGATATTTTTTTCAAATTCAGGATCCTTTAAAATTAATTTTTGAGTATTAAGAATATCAGTATCGGTTTTGGAAGTAGAATAATTCAAAATAAGATCGTCTAAATCTGTAATTAAAAAATCTATCCCTGTACGAAATTTAGCCAATTCGTCTTTAACTTCATGCTTTGCAATACTTCTATTTTCTACCTCTATTTTGCTATCTAATTTTATTTTGGCTTTACCAATAACAATTTTATTAATAAGCCCGGATCCGTGTAATTTTAGCATTTATTCCTCGTTAAATTTATTGATAAATAATTTTTCAATATCGTTAATTAAATATTCTTCATCTACCCCATCTGCGATTAATTTTAACTTTGCTCCTTGTTCAGCAGCTAACATCATCAGCCCCAAAATGCTTTTGCCATTAATTTTTTGACCATCTCTTACAATTTCAAACTTTGATCTAAATTTGGATGCAGTTTGGACAATTAGTGAACATGGTCGGGCATGTAATCCTAATTTGTTAATAACTTCAACTTCTTTTTCTACCATTAATTTATTCCTTTTCTTCAAATAATATTTTTTTAGTTCTTCGTTTTTTCATAATAGCTTCTTGCATTTTTGAAGTAAAAACATTGGCTGCATCATATCCGTAAGTTTTTAGAATCAAATTCATTGCAATAACTTCGATAATAACGGAAACATTTTTACCCGGCGAAATTGGTAAATAAACAATAGGAATTTGACAGCCAAGATGTCTGGAAAATCTCGTATCCAGACCAATTCTTTCATATTCAGCATTATCTTTCCAATGAACCAATTCTACTTGAATTTCAATTCTTTTTTGACGACGGACAGCTTCGATTCCAAACATTTTTTCAATATCAATAATACCAACACCTCTAATTTCCATAAAATATCCAACGTTGGAAACAGCGGAACCAATTAAAGTATCATCCAAATTTGTCATCTTAACCATATCATCGGCAATCAATCTATGTCCACGCTCAACTAAATCCAAAGCACATTCACTTTTACCTATTCCACTTTTTCCGGTTATAATAACCCCAACACCGTAAACATCAACCAATGTTCCGTGTAAATCTTCAGTAGGTGCAAATACATTTCTCAAATATCTATTCATTTTTTGAATTAATTGATCAGTAGTTAATCGACTGGAAAAAATAGATATCTGTAAATCATTTGCTAAATATTCCATCTGCTGCGGAACAGTTAATCCTTTGGAGATTACAAAGCAAGGTATTGAATTTTTTAGGATCAATTTCATCCTATCAAAAAGTTCAGATTCCGGCAAAGATTGTAAATAAGTTATCTCGGTTTCACCCATAATTTGAATTCTATTATAAGGAAATCTTTCCAGATATCCTGACAATGCCAAACCGGGACGGTTAATATACGGGATCGTAATATCCATACCATTTAACGTTGATTCGTTAGTAACCAATGTTATGGCAAAATTCTCTTTATTTTCATAATAAAATTCTTTAAGTGATATTTTTTTCATAATATGTTAAATAACGGGGGAAGAATCCCCCGATTAATTTATGGTTCAATTAATTTGAACTGATCTTTATTTTTTTTAACAAGGACATTAATTCTATCAGATTCAAGATTTTTGAAGATAAAGTATTCTTTTTTGCTCTTAATTAATTCATTAATTGCATCATCAACCAACATTGGATCAGCAACCATTCTTTTCATTTTGACAATTTTTTTAGGTTTGTCTTCGATGTCGTTTTCAAAAATATTAGAATAAACATAAGATATATTTTCTTTTAAGCTTTGTTTTTTCTGATGATTAGTAACTTTATCTTTAAGTTTTTTTATTTGTGTTTCCATTTTGTCAACAGCTTCATCAATTGTTAAATACATATTCTTTTCTTCAGCATCAGACTGTAAATTAAAATGTGAAGCATGAAGACTCATTTCGGCAATGTTTCTGTTATTTTCTAATGAAAGAACAAAATGAATATTAATGATATAATCGAAATATCGATTAAGTTTCTCACATGAACTCATTACATGATCACGGATTGCATTGGTTAATTCAAAGTGACGAGCGGTAATTGTAATTTGCATACTAAACCCCTTTTTGTGTTTTTGTTAAATAAGGAATAGCTCTATCGGCATGATAAGAGCTACGAACTAAAGGCGCTGATTCAACTAAAAGAAAACCTTTTTCGAGAGCAATTTGGCGATATTCTTCAAAAATAGAAGGATGAACATACTCTTGAACCGGATAGTGTTTTTTACTCGGTTGCAAATATTGTCCGATTGTTAGAATATTTACATCTACTTTTCTTAAATCGTCCATTACTTCAAAAATTTCTTCTTTAGTTTCTCCAAGCCCGACCATTAGACCACTTTTGGTTAATAAATTAGGTTTGATTTCTCTTGCATATTTTAAAACATCAAGAGATCTTTGATATATAGCCATCGGACGAACTTTATTATACAATTTTGGAATAGTTTCCACATTGTGATTAAATACGTCCGGATTAGCATTGATTATTTTTAAAATTGCGTTTTTATCTCCTTTCAAATCAGAGATTAAAACTTCTATTTTGATTTCTTTATTATTTTTTCTGACTTCATTCATTACTTGAACAAAATGTTCTGCACCACCATCATCCAAATCATCTCTAGTTACTGTTGTAATAACAACATATTTTAAATTTAATTTTTTAGATAATTCGGCAATTGCTTTTGGTTCATTAGGATCCGGTGGCAATATCTTTGATTTATCTTTATCTACAGCACAAAATCTACAATTTCTGGTACAAATATCACCAAGAATCATAAATGTTGCCGTACCTCTTTCAAAGCATTCTCCTTTATTTGGACATTGAGCACTTTCACAAACCGAATGCAAATTTAATTCACGCATGAATTTTGTAATATACTGTGTGTTTGTTGAGCCTAATTTATTTGACTTCAACCACTTCGGCTTTCTTAAATATTCCATTACGTTTCCTTAAATTTTATGTATTGATAATTTATGTAAATCTTCAACCGATTCCATCACAACTTCCGATAAAGTTGGATGAGCAAAAACAATTTTATCAACATCTTCGGCAGTTGTTTCCCTTCCTAAAAGGATTGAGCCTTGAGCAATAATTTCCGTCGCTTGAGGTCCTATAATGTGCATACCCAATAATTTCCCGGTTGATTTTTCACAGATAGTTTTTGCAAAACCAAAGGTGTTTCCTAATCCTAATGATTTGCCATTTGCTGAAAACGGGAATTTTCCAACTTCAATTTCTCCGTATTTTTCAATTGCTTGAGTTTCTGTCAGCCCAACTGAACCAATTTCCGGATTAGTAAAAATACATCTTGGAATATTTTCATATTTTAATGTAAATGAATCCCATTTTTTCCCATTTTCCTTTTCATTAATAATAGAAGCGACCATTAAACCTTGTTTACTTGCGGTATGAGCAAGCATCATTTTACCGGTAACATCGCCGATTGAGAAAACATTTTCCAAATTAGTTTGCATTTTTTGATCAATTTCTATTCCTGTTTTCCCTGTTTTTAATTCAGGAAAATCAAAATTTATTTGAGGTTGTCTCCCGACACTAACCAGTACTTTATCAAAAGATTCTTCTTTATTATTTGATAGTTTTAAAATTACTTTATCATCTTTTATTTCAGAACCGACAACTCCGGTTTTTAATTTAATTTTTATTTTTTTTCTTTTGAGAGCCATATTTAATCTTTTGGAAATTTCTTCATCTTCAGTAGCAACTAATCGTGGTAAAAATTCAATAATGTTCACTTTGGTTCCTAATTGGGAAAAGATAGATGCAAATTCACAACCGATTACTCCACCACCGATAATTGCTAACGATTTCGGTAATTCTTTCAAATTAAGAATGTCGCGAGAAGAAAGGATTTTCTCTCCATCAAATGGCATAAATCCCAGTTCTTTAGGAGTAGAACCTGTGGCAATTATCACATATTTGGCAATTAAAGTTTCTTCACCATATTTGATTAAATAACCGGAATCAGTTTTTTCTATAGAATTAACTTGTTCTTTAATTACCGGAATATCTTTTTTATTAAAGATGAACTCAACACCTGAAACTAATTTTTCAACAACATTATCTTTTCTTTGATAGATTTTATCAAAATCAAAAGAAATATTTTCGACATTAATACCAAAATCTTCGGCTTCTTTCATTTCCGCATAAAAATCGGCAACTTTAACCAAAGCTTTTGTCGGAATGCAACCACGATTCAAACATACACCTCCGAGACGTTCTTTTTCAAAGACAACGGATTCAATCCCAAATTGTTTCAATCTAATTGCGGTAACATATCCACCCGGACCTCCACCAATAACAGCTACTATTATTTGCTTCATCCTCTCCTCCTTAATCGACTATTTAATATACCTAAATCTTCTCTATATTTTGCAATAACTCTTCGCGAAACGCTAATGTCCTGTTCTTTAATTATTTTCATCAGCATATTATCGCTTAGTGGTCTTTTTTTATCTTCTTTATCTATCAGTTTTGAAATTAGTTTTTGTACTTGTTGTTTAGAAACCAATTCAAAATTTTTATCTTTACCGGCAATTGATGTGAAAAAGCTTCTCATTTTAATCAACCCAAAAGGTGTATCGGCATATTTATTTCGAACAACTCTCGATATTGTAGATTCGTTTAACTGCAAATCATTGGCAATCACGGAATAGCCCAAAGGTTCTAAAATACCTGATTCGTCATAAAAGAATGAATGTTGATGATTAATAATTGATTTCATAACTCTTTCTAAGGTTTTATTTCTCATATACATAGATTTAATTAGAAATTTCGCAGAATTGATCTTATCGCGAACATATCCAAGTGCGTGCTTATCTTTTTTCATATCTTTCAAAATATGTTTATAACGCGAGCTTAAAGTTATTTTCGGAATGGAAAAATCATTAACTATCACCTCAAAATCGCCATCAATTCTTTTAACAAATACATCCGGTAAAACATAGTTAGCATCACCATTTAATATTCGTAAACCGGGTTTTGGGTCTAATTTAGAAATTTTATCTCGACAAACTAAAAGGTCATCGTAAGTTACATTCAATCTATCAATTAATTTATCATATCGTCTTCGGATAAAATCATCAAACTCATCGTCAATTAATCTGCGACATAAATCATAATAGGAATCTTCTTTATCTAATTGAGCTAAAAGACATTCCTGTATATTTCTCGCACAAATTCCTTTTGGCTCAAGCTCAAGAATCATTTTATGAATTTCATTTGCCCGCTGTCCACTGATTCCATAAGTTTTGGCGTTTTTCTCTAAATCATAATCTTTAGGTAAAAATCCATATTGATTTACAGCATCAACCAAAAGTTCGGCAAAATCAAGTTCATTATCGTCAATTTCAAGATCCTCCAAATTTGCCACATAAATATCTTTTGAATTGATTTTTTGGGCTGTATAAACTTCTAAAGAAACTTTCTTTTCCGGGTCCGAGCCATAACTTGTAGTATGAAAATCATTCCAACTATCTAAAATTTCACTGAGTTCTTTAGCTTCTTCAAGAGTTTTTGCTAAATCTTTATCCTCATCACTTTCTAATGTTTCATCAGGAATTTCTTCATTTAAACTCTCTTCTTTATTGCCATCTTCTTCCTGAAGGTCCAACATCGGATTTTCAATAAGTTCATTTTTTAAAAAAGTATCCAGTTCTAACAATGGCTTTTGTAACATTTCCAAAGAATGAAGCATAATAGGACGCAATTCTAGTCTTTGCGACATCTTTTGAGTTTGGAACTGATTAATTTTGTACATTATTAAAACTCCGTATTTAAAAATCTATCACCTAAATAAACTTCCCGAGCTTGAGGATTATTAACCAACTCTTTGGAAGTTCCGGACAACAACACTTTTCCATTAGAAACAATATAAGCTCTTTCTGTAATTTTCAAAGTATCAACTACACTATGATCCGTAATTAAAACACCGATATTTTTTTCTTTAAGTTTCTGAATAATATCCTGAATGTCGGCAATAGCAATCGGATCAACGCCGGCAAAGGGTTCATCCATCAAAAGAAATGAAGGGGAGGTTACCAAAGATCGCGTAATTTCTAGTTTTCTTCTTTCTCCACCTGACAAAGTATAAGCTTTTTGTTTAGCTAATTTTGTTAAAGACAATTCTTCGAGATGTTCTTCGAGGCGTCTTTTTCTTTCTTTTTTGGAAATTTTCAAAGTTTCTAAAATAGCCATAATATTTTCTTCAACAGTTAATTTATGAAAAATTGAAGGTGCTTGAGCAAGATAGCCAATACCAAGTTGAGCTCGTTTATACATTGGTTTATGAGTGATATCGATATCATTAAAAAGGACTTGGCCTTTATTAGCTTTCGTCAAACCAACAATCATATAAAAGGTTGTGGATTTCCCGGCACCATTTGGACCAAGCATCCCGATTACTTCACCTTGTTCAATTTGCATACTTACTCCGTTAACAACGGTCCTTCTCCCATATATCTTAACTAAGTTTTCTATTATTATTTTATTCTTACTCATACTTATTTTTTAATTCTTATTCCTTATTTGTCAACGGATTTGTTTGAATTATTAAAGAAAAAATACTTTCCTGACACTCTCTTATCAACAATGATATTTTCTATCTTATTGTTTTTATCAAAGTTAACGAATAAATTGTCAGATTTAGTTAAATTTTCCAGATATTTTTCTTTATTATTTTTATTTGAAATTATGTAAGAAACTACATTTTTTTCAGCATTAAATTTATTTATTTTACCATCATTAAAATAAATATCAACATTATCACCGGTAATCCAGCTGTCTTTTTCACCATCTTTTTCTGAAGAAAAATTAATTTTTGAGGAATCAATTAAAGTTGCTTTTGAAAGTTTATTTTTGGCAAAAAACAAATTGAATTGAGTTGAAACGGCATCTCCTGATTTTGAATAAAATTTTGGTTCTCCGCTAAAAACAGCTTTTTCATCTTTATTGTAATAAATTAGAAAATTGCTGGTAGTATGATAATCCTTATTAAAAGTTCTCACATCAAACAATCCTACAATTTTTCCGGTATTATGATAATATTCTATTTTCGCAGCTTTAATTGTAATTGAATCAGCCCCCGAAATATATAATTCCGGCTTTTTTATCAAATACCCAAATCCGGTTTTTTGATTATAAACAAGCAATTCACTTTTCGCTTTAAATTTATTTTTTTCGTCAAATGCTCGCACGGAATCTGTTGCCGTAACAATTCCTTTATTGCGTTTATATTCAATTTTATTTGCATAAAATCTACTTTGAGTTGTATCTGAGTGATCTACAACAAATTTAACATTATTTTTTAGAAACAGAAAATCGGCTTTTTTATCATAGGATGCAAATTGGGCGTTCATCGTCAAAGTATCTTTAAAAACTCTTACATTGCCAACAAGTTTTATAAATTCTCTTTTATCAAAAATATCCGCTTCATCAGAATAAAATTCAATATCATTGTAAAAGAAATGAACATTTCCGGATAGATGAGAAATATATTCATCAGCCATTTTTTCAGCAACCAATTTATCGCTGTTTATGATTTTGTAACTTGCCGGTTTTGAAGCCATAAGATTAACAAAAATCAAAAATAACAGACTAAAATTTAAGATCTTTTTCAATTGTACCTCGAGCAGAAACTTTTTCCAATTCGATTTTTTTCATATCCAATTTTGTAACCATATTGTAGCCCCGCATCCAATGTTTTTCGCGAATAACAGTAACCTCGTTCGGTGCTTTAAGAATATTTGTTTTCCTATCCCAGATCAGCAAATCTGTTTTTAATATCCCATTTTCATTAACAACCACGACGTTTTTTCTGGCAGTCAAAACATCTGTAACTTCATCTATTTCAGCTTTTAAACAAGTTAAAACAGTGTTCGATGTGTCTGAATATGAAATTACTTTAATGGAATCAAAATAGGTTGTTTTCGTTTTATCAAATTTAGACATTGATTTTGCGAATAATTCCATCGTAACTTTATCACCGTCCATAGATTTTATATAAAGAGAATCCGCTTTTTGATCAGGTAAATTTTTATTCCATTTTTCAAAATGTGTTTTTTCTTCTTTGGAACAACTGCTCAGCAAAAAAATCAAACTAATAATTTTTAAGATAAGAAATAAATTTTTGCAATACTTCATCATAAACTTTCTGTTTTTTTAAAATGTATTCAATAAAATCTCGAACAGCACCATTTCCGCCATTTCGAGTGGTTACGTAATCAACGACTTTTTTAAAATCTTCTGGAGAATCAGCAGGGCAAGCAGATAAGCCTACTCTTTCGATAACGGGAAAGTCATTCCAATCATCACCAATATAAGCAACATTTTCCCAAGTTATGCCTAATTTATCCAAAATCATTTCTGTCTGTTTTAACTTATTTTTAATATTTTGAAAAAGCATCTCAATTTGAAGATCTTCACATCTTTGGACAAGAATTTCGGATTTTCTACCGGTAATAATTGCTATTTTTATATCGGCAAAAGAAAGCAGTTTAATACCAAGACCGTCTTGAGCGTGAAATTGTTTTGTTTCAATTTTATTATTATCATAGATAATTTTTCCATCTGTCAAAACACCATCACAATCGGAGATAAATAATTTAATTTTATGCATTTTCATCCATCCATTTTTTTAGATTAACACAGCCGGAGATAAATTTTTCCATTTGAGCTAAAGGTAACATTGATTTTGCATCGCTCAAAGCTTTGGCAGGATTCGGATGGGTTTCTACAAATAGCCCGTCAACACTGCCGGTTGCAATAGCAGCTCGTGCCATTTTATAAGCATATTGAGGAGTTCCCCCACTAATTTTTCCAATTGAAGGTTGTTGAAGACTGTGGGTAACATCATACAGAACAGGAAATCCAAGATTTTTCATTTTCAAAAAACTTCTAAAGTCCACAACCAAATTATGATATCCAAAAGACGTTCCTCTTTCCGTAACTAAAACATTATTATTCCCGAAACTCGTTACTTTATTCACCGCTTCTTCCATATCTTCAGGAGCCATAAATTGAGCTTTTTTTATATTAACAATTTTTCCGGTTTTTGCAGCTGTGGTTAACAAAAAAGTTTGCCGACTCAGAAATGCCGGAATTTGCAAAATATCCGCAACTTCAGCTACTGCATCAACTTCGTTAGTTTGATGAATATCAGTCAAAATCGGTAATTCAAATTCCTTTTTAACATCACTCAACATTTGCAGTCCTTTTTCAAGACCGGGACCTGAAAAGGAATCAATTGAGGTACGATTAGCTTTTAGAAACGAGGCTTTAAAAATTAAGGTAAACTCATATTTCTCAGACAGCATTTTAAGATGCTCGGCAATTTCAAACAAATTGTCTTTGGATTCAATTACACAAGGACCGGCAATTAAAAACAAATCAGACTTTTTTATCTTTCTATAAATCATAACAATCTCCCTTTGTTCAATTTGAAAAAAACGCTTTAATGTGTCCAGTAATTATTTGGAAAGCAAATTGCATTGTAGATTAAGAAAAATTTAAAAAGCATAAAGTAAAAGATTAATAATTTCCAATCTGAATAATTCGAAACGAATAGTCATTCTCGCAAATGTAGGATTTTATTCTTCTAAACAGCTAAATTTCCCCAATTGAAAACATAGATATTTAATATTTCTATTTCGTAATTTTGTATCTGATAATTGTCGGCAAAAAAAGAAAATATCGGATTATTCTAAAAATTATTCTTCTTTCTCTTTCTCCCGAAAAAGATAAAAAACCTATTATAAATTAGGCAATCCGATTTAATTTCATCTCTAAATAAATTTTCAAGAAATTATCATTTTTACCAAGCTTGACATTTATTAGCACATTTTTTTTTTATAACAAATTATAAATATGGGAGTTAACAATGAGTAATGACAATCAGTTAATCGGTTTAAGAAAGCAAAAGTATAAAAAACTTTTAGCAATGAATGTTCAAGTTTATCCAAATAGAGTTGAACGAACAATGTATATTAAGGAATTGATTGATCAAAAAGATAAATTGATAGAAACAAATGAAACAGTAAAAATAACCGGTCGCCTAAAAGCTATGAGAAGACACGGAAAAATAGGTTTTGGAAATGTCGAAGATGAGACTGCCGGAATACAAATCTATGTCAGAAAAGACGTTGTTGGTGATGAAAATTATGAAATTTATAAATTATATGATTTAGGTGATTTTGTCGGAATCGAAGGTGTTGCTTTCGTAACAGAATCCGGAGAATTTTCCATTAAAGCTACGAAAGTTGCTATTTTAGCCAAAAGTCTTCGTCCTCTTCCAACTGTAAAAGAAAAGATAGTTGACGGTAAAAAAGTTAGATATGATGAATTTTCTGACATCGAATTAAGATATAGAAAACGTTATCTTGATTTGTTATTAAATCCTCAGAACAAAAATATTTTTATCCAACGTTCTAAAATAATCAGTAACTTTAGAAAAATTCTTGATAATGATAAATTCTTAGAAGTTGAAACTCCAATCCTACAACCTCTTTATGGCGGTGCAAATGCGAGACCTTTCATCACTCATCATAATACTTTGAATATTGATCTTTATCTCAGAATCGCAACCGAATTATATCTGAAAAGATTAATTATCGGTGGATTTGAAAGAGTTTATGAAATTGGTAAAAACTTCCGAAATGAAGGTATGGATAAATCTCATAATCCTGAATTTACAGCCATAGAAATCTACCAAGCTTACGCCGATTATAATGATATGATGGATTTAACTGAAAAATTGATGAGCCAAACAGCAATCGATGTTATTGGAACTGATTTAATTGAATTTGAAGAGAAAAAAATCAATTTGAAATCTCCTTGGCGACGAGCTACCATGATTGACTTGATTAAAGAACACACAGGATTTGATGCTTCCGATTTTGATTATGAAAATATTAAAAACTTCTGCGAATCAAAAGGAATTGAAATTGACCCCAATGCCGGTCCCGGAAAATTAATTACCGAGATATTTGAAACATTTGTGGAAGCTAAACTTATTCAACCTACTTTTGTAACGGATTTTCCGAAAGAAGTTTCACCATTAGCAAAAACAAAACCTAACGATAAAAAAATCGTGGAAAGATTTGAACTTTATATCAACGGCTCGGAATTTGCCAATGCTTTCACTGAATTGAACGATCCGATTGATCAAAGAGAACGTTTGGAATCTCAAGCAAAATTGAGAGAACTCGGTGATTTGGAAGCCAATGTTGTTGATGAAGATTTTCTGGAAGCGATGGAATACGGAATGCCTCCAACAGGTGGTTTAGGAATTGGAATTGACAGATTTGTGATGCTTCTCACAAAAAATACATCTATTAAAGAAGTGTTACTTTTCCCGCAAATGAAACCTGAAGAAATTTCCGTGAAAAAAAAGAAGAAAAAGAAAAAATAAATTTGAGGTGGGGCTCTCCCACCTTTTTTAACTTTAATAATGAATAAATTCAGCACTTCTCTTAAAATAGCCCAACGGCTAATCTTTAATAAATCTCATTTTTTGAAAAAAGAAAATGTAATTTCCTTTTTAGGAATTTTTATTGGAGTTTTCGGAATTTTAACCGTCTCATCAGTAATGAACGGTTTCAATCAAGATATGTCAGCGAGAATTTTTAACACAAAAGGTGATATTAAAATTTACAAAAAACATCATCAACCGATTTATGATGAAAATAAAATAAATAAAATCCTCGCAAAAAATAAAAAGATTAAAGCTGTTTCAGGAATCATTAAGACAGAACTTATTGCTCAAAAAAAATCCTTGGTTTCTCCCGTAATTGTCTATGGAGTGAAACTTGAAGAACATAAAAAAATAACAAAACTGCTCGATAATATCACTTTAGGACATCCTAATAAAAAATCTTTCAATGATGATGGCATTATTATTGGCTTGGATTTATCTTTTCAATTAAATGCTACGGTGGGACAACAAATAACTCTTTTTTCCGGAATAGGCACAATTCCTTCCCCTTTTGGTTTGATTCCCAAAAGCAAAAAATTTACCATTATCGGAGTTTTTCAATCCGGAATTCCGACCTATGATGCAGGATATGTTTATATCTCACGAAAAAATTCTCGCTATTTTACTAACATAGAAAACGGGGTGCAATCAATTGAAGTAAAAACAGTTAATCCCTATAAATCTTTAGACTTAACAAAGAAAATTCAAACTAAATTAGGTAAAAAATATATTGTTGAAGATTGGTCTTCTTTTGAATCTAATCTCTATTCATCAATGAAATTTGAAAAAATTATTACTTTCATTATTCTTTTTTTGATGATAATTATCGCTTCATTTAATATGAGTGGAAATTTTATTAGAATAGTTGCTGAGAAAAAATCTGAAATTGGTATCTTAAAATCAATCGGTTTAGCTGATAAAGAAATTATTAACATATTTCTTTTTATTGCCATTATTATCGGTTCAATCGGAATCTTTGGCGGGAGTTTATTTTCCTTATTAATTTTAGGAATTCAAACCCATTTTCATTTGATTCAAATTCCGGTACCCGGATTTCCCATTCAGTTTTTACCGGTAAAGATTATTCCTTTTGACTTTTTAATTGTCATTTCCATAACTTTCTTAATCTCCATCATATCCAGTATTTATCCAACCATCAAAGCTTTAAAAATCGACATAATTACAATTGTCCGAGAAAATATTAAATAAGTAGAGACGCCCAATTTTGGCGTCTCTACTTTTCAAAGAATTAAAAAGTTATAAAAAATTACCGTTTCCGATATCAACAAATAAATTTCTCATTTTTTTCACCAATAAAGATAAAGAATGTATCTTTCTTACTTTTTACAATTAAGATTTTTGATTTAAATAGGGATAATGGGTGGGGGTGGGCACTGTCACGCCATTCTTTTGGGGCGTGGAGTGCTTTGTTAAGCCCATTTTTCAGGATATTCTATTCTTTTTAAAATTTTCAGCCTGTTCAAAAATATCTTTGTAAACTTCATCTCTCTCAACTGGTGGATAACCGTGTTCATCCAATAGAAGAATTAATCCGACTTTTAGAGCTGATTTAATATCTTCTCTTTTACTCCAATCAGGGAATCTTGCTTGTTCATCAACTAAGTCTTTTACCGCCTTTGCTAATTCAATTAGTTTGTCTTCCGGATATTTGAAGTCATATTTTATACACAAATCTTTCAAAATATCGTAAAATGCTTTTTCCTCAAAATCAATTCCCATTTCTTCACCTGCGGTAAATTCCTTTTGCACTTCCCATATCAGATTGGTTAAATGTTCTGCCATTTCCTCATAAACTTCACTACGCAAAACATCATCTTCTTTTCTTTCGTTGTATTTCTCAACCAAGGATTGCATTTTCTTTGAAAAATCAATTCCTTTTACTTTATTAACTTTTTTAATCTCTCCAATGGCTTTGGCTAAAAGTTGTTGAAGTAGCTTTATTTTTGTGTTGGGTAATTTAATTTTATCAATTTTAGCCAAGTAATCTTCATCAAAAAGGTCTTGTTCTGTTTTTACTTCATCTCCAAGTTTGAAAATTTCTTGAACGCCATCACTTTCTAAAGCATCTTTTATCATTTCTCGAACTTTGGCATTCATCTGTGCTGTGTCAGGTGCATTCCCTTTTGTAAGTTTAAAAACGATTGAGCGCACAGCTAAATAGAAGTGAGTAAAATCTCTTTCCTTTTGTGTTAATTGTTCACTTCCTACACAAATATCATAAGCTGCTTTTAAACGCTTAACCAAACCCATAAAACGAGTTTCAAGCTCTTTGGTTAACTGTACATATTCAGCAGCCATATTTAACGTATTTAACTGTTCTAATGCAGAACCACCAAAATATTTTGAATTGTCGAATTTATGAAATAGTTTGGCTAACAAATCCAAATGATTTTTAACAACAATCAAGGATTCTTGAATATCCTCAAAATTTTCTTCATCGCCTTTGTTGTATTTTGCTAATGCAAGATTCATTTGTTTTTTAATACCAATGTAATCTACAACCAAGCCTTTGTTCTTTCCTTTGAACTTTCTATTTACACGAGAGATAGTCTGAATTAAATTGTGTTGCCTTATTGGTTTATCGATATAGATAGAATCTAAAAATGGAACATCAAAACCAGTTAGCCACATATCTACTACAATAGCAATTTTGAAATTAGATTTTTCATTTTTAAACTGCCTGTCTAACTCTTTACGATATTCTTTAGTTCCGAGTAAATCATACATTTCTTTTGGGTCATCTTTTCCTCTGGTCATTATCATTTTGATACGTTCCATAGGTTTAATTTCCCTTTTCTCTTTATCAGTAAGAACAGCACCTTCTTCTGCAACTTTTATCTCTGCCCATTCGGGTCTTAGAGCAATTACATTTTTATAAAAATCAAAAGCAATTTCACGTTTATAGCACACAAACATTGCTTTCCCTTTTACTGTTGAGCCTTCAGAAACTCTTTTTTCGTAATGAGTTACAAAATCTTCAGCTAATTTCTGCAAACGGTCAGGGTCGCCAAGAATAACCTTCATTGTGGCTGTTGCCTTTTTACTTTCCTCTATCTGATATTCGTTAGCTCCTTCTTCTGCCACTTGTTCATAATACTTTTCTATCTTCTCTAACTCTTCATTGTGTAAAATTACTTTAGCTGCCCGACCTTCATAAACAATCTTTACTGTTATTTCATCTCTTACAGATTCTGTCATTGTGTAGGCATCAACAACTTTTCCGAAAACATCTAAAGTTGCATCAATTGGCGTTCCTGTAAATCCTACAAAAGTTGCATTGGGTAATGAGTCGTGTAAATATTTGGCAAAACCAAAGGTCTTTTTTACTCCCTCAGAAGTTACTTTTACTTTTTGGTCTAAGTTGGTTTGACTTCTATGTGCTTCATCTGAAATACAAATCACGTTTGTTCTTTCAGTTAGTAATTCGGTGTCTTCTGTAAACTTGTGAATAGTTGTTAAGAAAACACCACCGCTTTTTCTGTCTTGAAGTAAAGTTCTCAATTCGGTTCTGCTTTCTACACTTTTTACATTATTGTCGCCAATAAAAGTTTTAGCATTGGTAAATTGACCTGAAAGTTGGTGGTCTAAATCTGTTCTATCTGTTATCAATACAATTGTTGGATTTTCAAAATACTCACTTTTCATTAATAGGCGAGTAAGGTAAAGCATCGTAAAACTTTTACCGCTTCCGGTGGCTCCAAAGTAAGTTCCACCTTTTCCGTCTCCTTCGGGTTTTTCTGCTTTTTTGATATTCTCGAACAGCACACGAGCTGCATAATATTGAGGATAACGACAAAGAATTTTCTCGTCTTTTTTTGAGCTATCAGGAATATATATAAAGTTTTGAATAATATCTCTTAATCTGTTTTTATGTAACATCCCTTGAACAAGGGTAAACATACTATCAATGCCGTCGACTTCCTTAGCAAGCCCTGCGATTCTTCGCCAGGCATAAAAAAACTCATAAGGTGCAAAAAATGAACCTGCTTTATTGTTTACACCATCACTTATTACACAAAATGCATTGTATTTAAAAAGTTCTGGAATATCGCGTTTGTAACGAATAGTTAATTGTTCGTAAGCATTATGAATTGTAGCTTCTTCGCGTATGGCAGATTTAAATTCAAAAACGACAACGGGCAATCCATTTATATAAATTATGCCGTCAGGAATTCGTTTTTCTGTGCCTACAATCTCTAATTGGTTTACAAATTTATAGATATTTTGGTCAGTGCCATATTTTGGTGTTTCTTTTTCTGCTACAACATAATCTAAATCTTCGCTTTTTCTTTGAGCATCTAAACCGGAATAATCTATAAGTTCAATATGAATATCTTTTTGCTTTCTATCTTCTCTTTTTAGAATAAATCCATCAGCAAGCCAACGCATTATTTTTTTGTTGCTTTCGTAAAGATCAGCGGAAGAAAGTGTTTTGAGTTGCAAAATAATAGATTGGGCTTCTATTTCAGTAAGCTTTTCCCTTTTGTAACGATTAAGCAAATAGTTTTTCAAATCTTCCTCAATCAATACTTCATCATCTGCTCGAGAAATAGTATTGCCCAAGAAATGTGGAAAACCTTCATTTCCTAAAAGCTCTATAAAAGCCTGTTCTAATTTTGATTCTGTGAATTTCATTAAGCATTCTCAAACTTATGTTTAACATCTACATCAAAGCTCTCTTGATTAATCGGTGATTTTAATCTCGAATTATTAAGCACCGTTAATACTGTTTCAATATCTTCTTCTGTAACAATTAACTTACCATCTTCAGAATATTTTATACCCCAATTTTCATCCTCATTTACTTTCTTCAAATTTTGTAAAAAACTCTGTTCTTTATAATACCCTGATTTTTTTACTTGAGAGAGTTTTCTTAATCTTTTAAGATTATTACCGACCAATCTTGATATTTCATTAGCATCAACAAATAATTCGGTTTCTTTAAATTCTTCTACTATTTCATCTCTATTTCTTTCCATTCCTTCTCGAAAATTAAGAGCAGTTTCAAAGTTTTTCTTATCTGCAATAAAAATTATACCATTAAATGAAAAGAAATCTACTTTACCATCTATTCTAAAAATTTCCTTTTGCTCAAGGTCAACTAACATATTATTGTCAAAAATCATATTGATAAGTTGTGATACTTTTTTTGTCGTCCATCCTTCTGATACTCGTCTAACAGAATAAAGTATTTGCTCATCTTTCTCTAAACGAGCAATATAAATCCACGAGCCTATTAGAGATTTATATGAATCTGCTA
>Ga0256842_1001391_pt1 | contig 19379 bp, 12 predicted proteins | sample 4559240metaG_FD_185973 | JGI IMG/M metagenome (GOLD analysis project Ga0256842, IMG submission 185973) | Hydrothermal vent microbial communities from Guaymas Basin, Mexico - 4559-240 | ecosystem: Environmental > Aquatic > Marine > Hydrothermal vents | place: Mexico: Guaymas Basin | collected... | reverse complement strand
CGCCAGGGAGGCTCACGACGGTATCGAGCGGACGAAAGGGTACCCGAGCACCCCCGGTCCCAACGGCGGTCGCCAGCACTCCCTGACTCACTTCCAGGTCGAGCGGGCCGGCGACGAGCACGCGCCCGCGGTCGCGACGCTCGGGGAGGAGAAAGGGGTGCGCAGGGACCTAGAGAGACTCCGGGGAGACCGCGTCGGGCGGGACGAGAGGCGCGCCCGTGAGTGCTAGCCCGGTGGCCGGGGCCGGCACCCCTCACCCGGGCAACTCCCGCGCGACCCGGGGAGGCGGGCGGACGCCGGGCGTGCGCAAGGTAACGCGGCGATCCCGCGCCATCACCCAACACGCCGTCGGAATCCCGCACCCCACGACGCGACCTCAGCTCACCCTCCCGCGCTAGGGTGCCGACGGCGCCACGGAGCCACGCCGCCGCCCCGAGCCTCGCGCCGGCGCGCCCATCTCCGGTCACCACCGGCGCCCGCTCCTCGCTCTCACCTATCCCCTCGAGGCCCCGCTCGGACGGGCCCTGCTCGCCCGGGCTCAGGGAGAGTCCTCAGTCCGGAGCCCACGCCTCGCGCGACTACAACACCATCCTACCGGTAGATCACGTGGTGTCCGTCCCGGAGCGCGGGGGATCCGGGCTCGTCCTGACGCGCGCTTCTCAGCCCGCCCTCGACCCAATCAAGGGCCCTCTCGACGTGCCCCGGCGGCTCCTTCCGGTCCGGCGGCACGATTTCCACACTCGTCAACGACCCGGCGCACCTGCGTGGGCGCGCCGACGCCGTCGGGCGCGGAAGCTCGAGGATCGCCCGAGGGACTCTCGGGTTAAGCTCGCATCCGGCCCGCGCCCCCTCAGCACCCCTCGGGAGCGCTCGGGGACCGCCATCATCACCCGCAGCCCGAACGTCGGTCCCTCTCGGTACCTCGTGCGCGCGTGGTATCGCCACGCCCGGCCGCTGCAGACCCCGCTCGGGATGGTGCCCTTTCCTGAGGCCTCTCCTCCCCCGGGGCCGGGTTCACCTGGGATGGCGGCATCCCGCCGTTGCCGCCGAACACGGCCGCCTCAACCTCCCGAGCCTCCCTCCGGTCCAGGCACCGACCGGGGGGAGCCCGGGGTCAGCACCGCGGGACGCACCTCAGCTCGCTGACTCGGAGGTGACGGACTCGAGCGTTACCTTGCGTACGCCCGGCGTCCGCCCGCCTCCCCTGATCGAACCCGCGCCCTCCTTAACTTCCTGGATCTTTAATTTCCCTGGAGAGGAGACGCGGCGGTGGGTCACGGGGTCGTCGGGGGTGCTCGCGTTGTGGTGCCTCTTCGCGTACGGTCTCGCGGCCCTGATCCTGATCGGCCTGGTGGTCGCGTTGGGCCTCTGGTCGGAGAGGAGGATGCGGCGCGATATTGACCGGGTCCTGGAGGTCGTGGAGTGGCTGGAGGAGCTCGCGGGCACCGTCCTCGAGGGTGAGGGCACCGCGCTGGAGCTCGATCGGAGGCTGTCCGAGCTCCTGGAGGGCCGGGCAGGTGTGCCGGTCCGCCTGGGCCTAGGGATCGAGGTCGTGAAGGTGTCCTCCCTGCAGCGCTGGGGGAGGTGGGGCACCGTCCGCGCCGTCGTCAGAGCTATCACCGACGTCCGGAGCCGGAGCCCGCGGGCGCTGGAGCGCGTCATCCCCTTCGACGTGCGGCTGCGGGCGGGGTCCGACGAGTTCCACCTGCGCGGGGCGGTGATTCCGCTGCCGCTGAGGTCGCTGACCGCGTTCCTGGGGGTCGGCCGCCGCGAGGGGGAGGCGGGGGGTCCCGACCTCGCGTTCGGCGGTGCGATCAGGTCCAAGCGCGTGTTCTCGGCGCTGTCGGTGCTCTTGACCCTCGGGCCCCGGAGGCTGCGCAAGCTGGTGAGGAGGGGCCGTGAGGGGAAGTCGCATCCGGCGCGTCCGGACGGGCGAGGGCGTCCGCCACTCGACCCCTCCGAGATCGCCGACCTTCTCGACGCCGTGTGCGGAGATCACCGCTCGCTGGACCACGCCGATGACGCGATCGACGACGTGCTCGACGCCGTCGAGGACGCCGTCAGCGACGTCCTGGACTCCATCGCCGACGCGATCGGCGACCTGGATGGTGGTGACGGCGGGGACGGTGACGGGGGGAGACGGGTGGGACGGTGGCGACGGTGGCGATGGTGGGGATGGAGGCTGGTGAGCACCCCAACCGTTTGACTCATCGTTCGAATGCCGCGCGCCGGAGTGAGGGGAGCGTGACTCGGTCCGATCGGTCACTTCCCACGTGAGATGGTGGTCGTCCCGTTCTAGCCGGGTTAGACCCGCAGAGCGCCCGTCCCTTGCCCCCGGCTCTGGCTCAGGCTTCGGGGTCGTCGCTCGGGCGGATGGTGGCACGCCCGAAAGTCTCCAGGGCCCGGGGACGCTAGACTCTGGAGTGGGACCGGTCGGATCCCCCACCCTGCAGGTGAAGTCCGACGGCGCACCGCCCTCGCCACCGGAGCCGATGAAGAGGCGCGGACCGCGCACGGGCGTGGTGATAGGGCGCCGGTCGGGAGGGAAACACCGTCAACCGTGCGTCCTGGCTCTGAGGTACCGCGTCAAGTACTACCAGGAGATGAGGAGCCGGGAGGCCGCGCCTGTAGGCATCAGAGGCGAGGGTCGAGGATCCACCGGGCAGGCTCGGACGGGTAGCTGAGTCTCGGGCGGTACGGACGCCGTCGGGGGGCGGCTGACATCATCACGATCACGTCATGATAACGTCACCGCGGGTACCGTGGAGATCATCCTGCGGATCATGGCGGCGACCTCGGGGGTGATCCGGGAGGGCATGGCTCGGACCCAACCCGGGTGCGGACGCTGGTTTCGGCGACCCGGGCGGTTGCGATGGTGGTGACGGGGCGCGCAGGTGGGGCCAGTCGGGCATGGTCAAGGGGGAGGCCGCGGGTAACGTCCTAGACCGGTGTGAGGAGGACTTCCGCTGCTGGTTCGGGACGACGGGCGCCGGTCCTCCGGGCCGGTTCAGCCCGAATGACAGCGGTTGGGATCCAGTGATTGAGCCCCGACGGGAGAGCCGCGGGTGCCGGAGCGAGTCGGCCCGACGCTCACCGATCGAGGAGGTCCTGGACGCGGTCTCGCACCGCCCGGACGACCTCTCGAGCGATGTCGATGAGCTCTTCCACGTCGATATCCTCTCCGGGGTATCGACCGTACCGCGCCTCGAACCACGCGTGCGACAGCTCCCTGAGCTCCCACCGGTACCGCTCGGCCAGCTCTCGGATCTCCTCGTCCCCCGTGGCCCGGTGCAGCAGTCCCAGTAGCTTCCCCAGGTAGCGGGTTTTGGGCGGTGTCTCCCCCAGGGCTATCAGAGCTGCCCTGACGGTCAGCTCCACCGCCTGGTGCGCGTGGAGGGCGGCCAGGTCCTTCCATCCTCGCTCCTCGAACTCCTCCGCCGCCGTCAGGAACCTCCTGCCCCGCTCCAGCAGCTCCTCGACGAGTGCCCTCGTGTCGTCGGATTCGGACTCCAGGAGCAGGCGTCCCCAGGAGTCGAACTCCTTGGGGTTCATGATCAGCACGTCCACCGCGTCCTCCGGCAGTCTGGCCTCCCTCAGGAGCTCGTGCGCCAACTTGGCTCTTTCTCTCGTGGAGGTGGGAGCCTCATCGCTGACCACCATCACGTCCAGGTCGCTTCCGGGCACCGCTCGGCCCTTGGCGACGCTGCCGAACGGAGGGGCCCGCGCGTCCTCTCCCAGCACTCGCTTCGCGGCCCTCTCGAGCCTGCTCACGCGCTCCTCCCACTCTCGGGTGGGCTCGGGCTCGCTCACGGGTCGTCCCCGGTGGTCGCTCTCGGCCGATTACAATGGTGATCGGGCGCTGGGTCACCGGCCGGGCGGCTCGCCGACGTACACGACCCGCTCGCCGCCGCTCGCCTCACCCTCGAGGACCTTCATCCGGATCCGGTGCGCGCCGACGCTGACGACCTCGGTCTCGAGGAACTCGGGCGCGCCCCAGCGGTTGAGGACGAGGAGGGCCGCGCCGTCCGGGACCGGGACTCGGGGGTCCAGCTCCAGGGTGAGCTCGTCGCCCTCGACGTTCTTGACGGCGCCGAGGGTGTCGGAGGCCATCAGCTTGAGCATCGCGAGCGCGTCGACGAGCCGCTCCGCCTGCTCCCGGTCTCGCACGGGGAGGGCGCGGGTCACGCGGCTGAGGTCGCCCTGCTGGGCCGCGTAGAGGTCCTCCCAGTCGACCTGGGTGGCGGCGGAGAGGAGGGCGAGCATGCGGTCCTGGAGGAGGTCGGACGTCATCGTGGCGAGCTCGTCGACGGGCTCCACCTCCACGAACTCGGAGAACTCGCGGACCTCGACCCCCAACCGGTCCGCGAGCACCTGGGCGGCGGGGCGGACGCGTCGACCCATGACCAGGGGCTTGTAGCCCGTGACCTCGGCCGCTACGTACGCCTGCCGGACCGCGTCCACGCCCACCGTCCCGGCCTTGACCTCGACGGCGTACCGCTCCCCGTCCTTCTCCGCGATGATGTCGATCTCGGCGATCAGCTCGCCCTCCAGCTCGACCCGGTAGTTCCGGTCCACGATCTCGAAGCCCTCGTGGCGGAGGATGGCGGCCGCGACGTCCTCGGCCCGCTTACCGCGCCTCAGCAACCGATCACCACCCGACCCGACGTCCGTCCCCCGACCGGCCTCCACCCGGCTTAGTGTCTTGCAGGTCGTGAAGCGCCGGGATGAGCGAAGAAACGGGGGGCGTTCAGGAGGAGCCCCGGTGTCGGGGCCGCACCGGCGGCACGATCACCGGGACCGGCACCGTGCGGGCCCCGGCCTCCCGCTCGCGGCCTCCGGCCGGGTTCGCTCCCTCCACGACCAGGGTGTGGTCCGCCCTCGCCCTCCCGCACGGTCCCTCGTACTCAATGACCAGGTCGTAGGCGCCCGGCCTCGTCGGGGCTTGGAACCTGAACTCGACCCAGCCCCCGACCCTCGCCGCGCGGGACACGCTCACCGTCCCCAGCTCCCGTACCCGGCCCCTCTCGTCCCGGAGCGCGAATCGCAGCGTTCCCATCTCGAGCTCCAGGACGTCCTCGGGCTCGGATCTCGGCCTGACGAACACCGTCACCTCGGTCCCGGGCTTCACGCGCGTGGGCGCCAGGACCTCGAGGCGGACCTCGAGCTTGGAGACATCAATCACCGCAACCACCGGCACGTACGGGAACCCGAACCGCCGGGTGACCTGCGGCCACTCGGACCGGACGATCTCGGCGCGCCTCCGCTCGTACTCCTCGGGCGGCATGGTGGGCTCCAGGTCGACGCCGACGACGTCCACGCGGGCCTCCGGGAGCACGAGCATCAGGTGGTCCGTGAGGCGAACCTGGAAGGTCTGCCAGCTCGGCGCGGTGGGCGAGTCGGTGACGACGCCACCCGGCCACGCGAGGAGCTCCACCCGCGCGTACAGGTCCTTCCGGGGGCTCCCCAGGTAGAACCCGTTGTCGAACCCGGGCTGCGCCGGCACCGGCCACTCGATGACGCCGTAGTCGTACAGGCTCGTCAGTCCATCATCGTAGTGCTTCGGGTAGTACACCTGCAGGCTCGGCACCCGGTGCACCGCGGGGATCCTGAGCCTCAGGACCAGCGCCGAGTAGGGACCCGACCCTGAGCCGCGTCCGGGGACGACCTCGAAGTCCAGCTGGGTCCACCTCCAGGTGCACCCGAGGAACCGCCAGGTGACCTCCGAGGTCCCGACCGGCCGCACGCTCACCGACTCGAGCTCGCCCCTCACCTCCGGCTCGCTGATGAGGGACCACGGCGAGTACCCCTTGAGGTCCGGGTAGAACCGAGCCTCGAGCACCCTCGTTCCCGGCGGTAAGAGCACGTGTAGGGTCACCGGCTTGCCCGGCTCACGGGCCTTGATGACCGCCACGTACCTCGCGTCAACGCCGTCGAGCACCCTGACCCGGCTCCCGTTCTCGACGACCGTCCTCTCGTGGATGTCGTCGATGATCAGCCAGCTCTGCACGCCCACGTCCAGCAGCGCCTCCGGCCCCACCCACGAATCACCGTGGACCGGCGGCAGCAGAGCCAGGGCGACGATCGGAACGACCGCGACCGGAGGTCTCCAGCTCAACCTGCTTTCCCCTTGGTCAGGGGGAACGAGTACGGTAAGACTTTTGCGGTAACTTAGCTTCACCCGAGTTAGAAGAGGCCGAGGGAGCCCCACGCCGCCGCGGTGATCGCGTCCAGGACTCTGGACCGCGATCATCGCGTGCTAGGAGGATTAGTTCGGAAGGTACCGCGAGGCCGCGTGGCTAAGGGGGAAGTCGGCCCGTCGGGACGATAGCGTCGGCAGCACCACGTGACCGGCGGAGCCTCTCCCTGACCCGCTCCCCGCCGTCCCCGGGCGGAGTGGGCGGGTCGGGCCCGCTCGGACCGTCGAAACGGGCTGGACAGCTCGGTGATGGCTGAGACACTGAAGAGTGAGCTTCTACCCTCGAGGGCGACCGGCGAGCGCCGCGGCCGCCCGAGGGTTCATGGTGTCTGACTCGACGATGCAGGGTCGAGAATGTCGGGGGACCGCGGTACCGCTGGTCACGATGATCCCGCTGGTCCCGGCAGCAGCCGCGGCGCCGGCCTCGAGCGTTACCGTCCTGATCCCGACCATCGTGGACCGCGCCGCCGCGCTGGAGAATGAGGGGCAGGAGCGCGCCGCCCGGTGGTCACGAGTGGAAACGTGATCATTGGTCGCGAGTACGTATCGGTTTCCGGCGATCACAACCCGTCGTTCCGCGACGGCCCGTTCGTCGGGATCACGTTGGAACTGCCCCCCGGAGGAGCCCGCGTCGAGCCCCGGACGCCCCGTGGGACCGCCCAGCGCTCGCCGTCCCCAGACTCCGAGCGCGCGTAACCAGTGCTTACACTCCAGGGTCTCCGCACGGCCCCCGTCGAATCCCAGCATGGTGGCGGTGGGTTACCAGTGCTCGTAATCCACGATCACGAGACCCACGAGCCCGCCACGTACCTCCCGTCCCTCATCCTCGTGAACTACGCGAGAGCATCTCCCCACTCGACCAAGCCATCGGGTTCATGGGTGACCGGGACCCCTTAGCCTGTCTGGAGGTCGAGGGCGAGGCCGTCGCCCTCGGTCTCGGAATTCGGACGGCTCGGGCGCCCACCGCGTCGCCGCGATTTGAAGACGAGTTAACGCCCGGCGCGAGCCCCCCGCCACCCGGGGAGCTCGGGGGATCCTCGACCCCGCCCGGGGACCTTGCCAGGCTCCCCCAAGCTTAGGCTCGATGAACCTAAGGACGAGGCTGGGCTTTGGCTGATAGTCTACGATGCCACTGAGGGCGGGGTCTTCCCGGAGCTCGCGTCTCCTCCCTCCCAGGCTCCTCCGCGAGTGTAACCCGCGGTTGGCCGAGCTCGTGGGGCCGCTGGGGGGTCCATCAACGCCGACAGACTCCTCAAGTAGGACTACCTCCAGCTCTCCGCCCGCGCCCCGGAAGCTGCTGGGCCTCCTCGAGAGGGTCCTGGGACCACACGGTGGGTGGGAGGGTGGTCCGGCTCGCGCGTAGTCCGGGCGCAGCTGCTTGGGGAACCGACGAAGCGGCTCATGAGCGGGCTCTCCGGCGCGCCGGGTCCGACGCACCGCCGAGGGCGCGTGGTCCCGCTCGAGCGCCGCTCGTCCCCGTGGGACCCGCCGGGTCCCCGCCGGTCGGAGGCCGTCCTCGACTCGGTGTTCCTTTGTGTAACAAACGTTAAATAACCTGTGAGTTACCGAAGGTTGAGGGCGGTCGCTTGGATCCCCGGCACCTCGTGGCACCGGTCCTGGTGGCGCTGTTCGCGGCCGTTTCCGGCGCGTGCGGGCTGGACCTTTACCCATGGAAGGTGGCGAAGGTGGGCACGCGCGCGGTCGGACCGCCGTTCCTCGAGTCGACCGACGACGGTCTCACGGTCGTTTACCAGACCGCCGACGGATCGTGGACTAAAGTCCGCTTAGGCAGCGATCTTCGAGCCCGGGAGGTGGTCCTGAGGGCCAGCGGCCCGCGGTTCCCAACCGGTGTCTGGGCGTTCGAGCGCGATGGTGAGGTCTTTCTGGTTGACGATCGCGGCGAGACGCTCTTCCGGGATCGCGGTAGCTCCCCGACGGTGTCGCCCCTCGGTGGAGCGTCCTCGCTTCCCGCGGGCCGATTTAACCCCCTGGTGATCGCGTACGTCCGGGATGGGGAGCTCCGGGCGGCCCTGGTTCCGGACTGGGGTTCGCAGCTCGCGGTCACGCTGAACCTTAACCTGCGCGGGACCGACCCGTACGTGCTGGTTCGTGACGGCAGCGTCTTCGTGGGGTACCGGTCAGGGCGGGACGCCTACGTCGCGATCGAGGCCACGGAGTGGGCCGTGCGCGTCCTGGGCGACCGGTGCAGCCCGATTCACTGGGAGGGAGGTGCCTGGAGGGAGGTCTTCAGCTGGCACCTGCCCGTGAGGGTGAGCGTCGAGCGTTACGACGAGCTCGTCACGGGTCGGCGCAGCGTCCGGGAGCGGGTCGTCTGCGGGTGGCCCGTGCGCCTCCGGGACCTGACCGTCTGGGTGTTTCCGCTCCCGGTGGCCCCGGTCGTGGACGCCGCCGTGGGCCGCGTGATCGGGTGGTCGAGCACCGTCGGATCGTGGACGGTCGGGGCCGTTGAGCGCGACGGTAGGGTGCTGGTGTTCATCGCTAGGTGGGTGCTCGAGGACTGGGGCCCGGTTAAGGCTCGGGAGGTCTCGGAGCTGGAGGGCACCGAGGTGGTGCCGGTCGTCCCGGCGCCCGGCGTGTTCGGCGTGGCTTTCCGAGGCCGGGACGGGAGCGCCCGGGTCGCGGTCCTATCCGGGGGTTACACCGTGGACAGGGTGGTGAAGGTCGAGACCGGCGAGCCGCTCCTGCTGGTCGGTCCGGTCCTGGTGTACCGGACGGGCGCGGGCGGGGTGGCCTGGCGGTGCTTGACGGGCGACGTCACCGTCCACCGCTGGAGGTGCGGGGACCGCACGCTGCTCGTGTTGAGTCTCCCGTCCTACGAGACCGCGGTCGTGGACCCGGAGTCCGGGCGCGTCTACCTGGTGCCCGCGGAGTTTCGGGGCTTCGGCCCCGGTGGGGAGCTGCTGACGCGGTGCGCGCTCACCCCTCGCGGCGCCTGGGTCGTGGGCTGGGGGTACGACCCGAGCGAGGGGCTCGTGCCGGCGGTCCGCGTGCTGCCCTCCGGCGATCGAGCCACGGTTCTGGCCTGGCGGCACGGGTCGTTCGTTGAGGTGGGCTCGATCCACGTCGGCCGGGTCACGGGCGCCGTGGCCCGCTGGTCCGGCGACGCGGCGCGGGTCCTGGTGAGGGCGGACCGGCCGGTCCTGCTGGAGATCTCCGGGGGGAGGCTGGCGCGGGTCACGCCCGTCGACGCTTACCAGATCCTGGACCACGACATCGTGCTGGCGGTCCGCGACGGGTCGACGGCCCGGGTGATCTCCTTCCCCTCCGGTGACGGGCTGTACGAGGTGCGGGGAGCGGCCGAGGTCCTGTGGATCTGCTGGACGAACTGGGCCAGGATGATCGCCTACCGGGACGGGGAGGGCCGGGTGTTTCTGCTGAACGTTTCCGACGGTGAGAAGGTGCCCGCGGTGGTGACCGGCGGTGGCGCCATCCTGGCGGTGGCTGGGGACAGGGTTTACCTGGCGGTTCGGGCCCGGGACGGTGAGAGCGGCCCGTGCGTGGTGGCGACGGTCGACGACGCCAGCCTGGACGGGGACGTCCTCCGGGTCCGGGTCTCGGGGAGGTGGCTGGAGATCCCGATCCGGAACCTCTCGCTCCCGGGCGTGATCCCGGCGCAGTGGTACGTGGTCGAGGACCTGACCCTGGGCACCGCTCCCGAGTCCTGGGCTCGAGGTCGGCCGGAGCTGGACCTCAGGCTGAGCTTCCTGGGCCCGATCGGGCCGAGGTGGGTGTCGTTGGAGGTCCCGGTCAGGCTCCGGGCCCGGAGCGAGGGTGGAAAGGTGCGGCTGGAGATCGTCACCCCGTACGGCTCCGCGGACGTGGATCTGAACGTCTCGGGGGAGCCGATCGCGCTGGGATGGGACGGCCTGCTGACGCTCATTTACCGGGAGGGGAGCGGCTCGGTCCACGCGGCGCTGCTGAGCCCGTGGCCGGTGATGCAGGCGGTCACCGACGCGGGCCACCAGCTGGTGGTGCGCCGGGACGGGAGGTGGGAGGCGCTTCCGCCGGCGGTCGAGGGATCGGTGGTCCTCAGGTACCTGGCCCCGCTGCCGGTCCGGCTCGGCGACCGGACGCTTTACCTTGTGGAACGGCGGTCCGGGTACCTGGTCCTGGACGAATCGGGCCGGGTGGTCGGCCTCGCCTGGGTGGCGTACGAGTGCTGCCGGGGCTGCGAGGTTTATCTTAACCTGAGCCTTCGCGACGGGACGAGGTGCGAGCTGAGGCTCGCCCTACCGGACCGCACCCCGGCGCCCTGGGCGTGGGTCGCGCTCCCCGGAAGGCCGTCGAGGGAGACCTCGGAGGCGGGTACCGGCGAGGTGCCGAGCGCGGCGCGCGAGGTCCAGTCGCTGCGCCTCGGCGACGTTGAGGTGAAGGTTCTCGAGCTCCGGCGCGTCACCCTGCTGAGGATTGAGTCCCGCGATGCGTCGTTCGCGGTGCCGCTCCCCGGAGCGGGCTGGCGAGTTGTCAGGGTGGAGGGTCGCCTGCTCGAGCTCGCGAGGGGAGAGCTGCGGGTCAGGACCGTCCTGACGCCCCGGCCGCTACCGGCCCTCCGGGCCAGGTACCGCGGCGGTGAGGTGCTCGTGGAGCGGTGGGTCGGGAGCGGGTACCGCCCCGTGATGCGGGTGAGGGTGTACCCGCCGGAGGTCAAGCCCGTCGAGGTCGACGACGGCGTGGTGCTGCTCGTGGGGCACAGACCCGAGCTGGCGCTGTGGCGGGGCAGGATCCTCCGGGTGCGCTACGTCGGCCCGGACGTCCTGGTGTGCGAGTCCGGCGGCGAGACCGCCGTCGTGCCGTTCTCCACCTCCCTCCCGCCGGAGGTCAGCCTCGTGACACGGGTGCTGACCGTTCCCGGCTCGTTCCGGGAGCTGGTCACCGGGGACGGGATCACCGTCATCGTCACCGACCGCACCATGCTCGCCCTGGACGCCGACGCGCGCCCCGGTCATCTCGAGCTGAGGCGCGAGCTCTCCGAGGGCGTGAAGCTGGTCGCCTTCAAGCTCGGCGACGAGCACCTGGTGGCGATCGTCGACGAGGTGGGGCGAAGCGTCCGGGTCTGCGGTAGGTACCGGTCCGTGAGCCCGATGCCTCAGGGCCTCCTGGTGGAGACCTCCGACGGTCGGCGGCTGCTCCTGAGGCCGGTACGCACCGAGAAGGGGTGGAGCGTGGTCACCGAGCGGCCGCCGAGCGCACCGCGGCGCTCCACCGAGCCCAGCGGCAGTGAGTCGCCCGGTAAGGCGCCGAAGACCGCCTCGCGATCCACCACCCCGCAGCCCGGGAAGCGGTGGCCGACCGCGCCCCTCCCCGCACCGCCGGTGGTGCGCGGGCGCCGTCCCGCCCGCCGCGCTCCCTAAACGCTCGTCACCTCAGCACGCCCGGGGGGTGGTGAGCCGGCGGCCGCCCCGCGGGCCCGGGGTGCTCGGCGCACCGTGGCGGGTCGTGAGAACCGTAACCGCGACGCCTCAGGACGATCTCGGGTCCACCCGGACGCCCGAGCAGCCCGCGAGGTGGTCATCGGCTGGGGTAAGGGGCGCGGGGTCACGCCGTCCGGGCCGTCCTCCGGGCGAGCGGGTCCAGCGTGGTGAGGAGTCTGGTCCAGAGCCTCGAGGTCCGGTGAGCGAGCAGGGCCGCTCCGATCCCCACGAGCGCCCCGGCGACCACGTCGTGGGGCCAGTGCACGCCCAGGATGACCCTGGTCGCCCCCACGAGCGCCGCCCACGCCCAGAGGATCGGGGAGAGGGGTCCTCGGCGCTGCAGGTGGTAGGCCGCGGCGAGGGCGAAAGATCGGGAGGCGTGACCGCTCGGCAGGCTGCCGTACGGGTCGTCGACGGGCGCCAGCGGGCCCACGACGTGCAGCACGAACGGCCGGGGCTCCCCGGTTATCAGCTTCAGGAGCGCGGTGGTCGCGTCGGAGACGGCCAGGGCCGCTAGGAGGGTGTACGAGGCGCGGCGGCGGTGGAGGTAGGCCCAGGCGATGACGAGCGGGGGCACGACGCTGACGGTTTCCGTCAGGTAGTACGACCACGGGTACAGCGCGCCGTGGCACGCCCTCAGGATCCGCTCCTCGGCCCCCAGGAGGGTCACCCGGTCGCCCCGCGCGGGTCGTCGGTCGGCGGGCTTAGGCGGATCGTTTCGATGTTCGTAACAATTCGGCCGGGGCGTGGGGTTAGGAGGGCCGGCGCCGGGGCGGGATCACCGGGAGCACCGGGACCGGCAGCGCCGGTCCGCCGCCCGTCGGTGCCGGGATCTCGAACCGGTCCACGAGCTCCTCGGTCACGGCGTCGTAGGTCTCGACGATCAGTTTGTCGCCCTGCACACGGAACAGCGTCACGTGCGCGGGCGCCACTCGGAAGGCCTGGATCTTACCGTTCCACGGGTTGTCCGCCAGCCCGTACACCGGCGCCCCCGCGTTGCCGTTGATGATCACCCACAGGGGCCTGAACCACGGCTCTCGGCGGATATCCCGGCCGCTCCAGCCGGGCGGGTACATCGGGAAGTCCCGGGTGATGAGGTACCTGGCGTAGCAGTGGTCGTGCCCGCACAGGACGGCCACGACCTTGCGGTGCCTCATCAGCACCTCGAGCAGTCGGTTCAGGTCCTCCAGGTGGTCTGGCTTGACGCCCCAGCCCCGCTTCGCGACGCGGAAGGGCGGCACGTGCATGGCCACCAGCACGAACCGGGCGCTCGGGTCCCGGTCCAGCTCGTCCAGGGTCTCGTCCAGCCACTCCAGCTGCCTCCGCCGCAAGAACCCGTAGTCGTGCGCCCGGACGTCCGGCGTGTAGCAGTTGTTCAGCATCACCACCGCCACGCAGCCGTACCTGAAGTAGTACACCGTGTCCCCGTACTGGGGCGCCCCCTCGCCCTCCGACACGCCGGTGGGGCCCTGCCCCAGCTCGGCCGGGGTGACGAACAGCTCGGAGAACAGCCGCTCGTCGCCCACGTAGGCCTCGTGGTTCCCGTACCCTAGGTACACTGGGACCTCGGGCTCCCAGGGCGACACCGCCTGCAGCCAGTTCCAGTACTGCAGCCGGATCTCGTCCTCCGAGCGCCCGCGCCCCCAGATCAGGTCGCCCGGGAAGACCAGGAACCGGGCCCCGTGGGCGGCCGCGAACGCGAACGCCCGCTGCAGCGCCCACACGTTGCACCCGTACGCGTCCGCGTCCCCGGTCCCGTTGGACACGCTCGGTCGCTCGTCCGACCGGCTGTCCGCGGTGAACGCGAAGACGAACCCCGAGGCGCCCCGCGCCGGCGCCGTCCGGAACCTCCGCCGGACCAGCTCGTACCCCTGCCACCGCACGACCAGCCAGTACCACCGGTCCGGGCTCAGCCCGCGCACGATGACCCGGTGCACCTCCGCCGGCCGCGGATCACGGACCGAGCAGACGACCCGCCCACCCTCGTCCAGAACGACGACCTCCGTGACCACCGGGCGCAGCGTCCGGTACCAGATCACGCACCCGTCCGGCCGCGGACAGTACACGAGCGGCCCGCAGACCACGGACCCCTCGAGCACCCGGACCGAGCCACCCTCCCGCACCACCTGGACCGGCAGGTAGAACACCGGCCTCCCGCGGACCACCACCTTCAGCCACAGCGTCCCCACGCGCCGCTCCCTCCCCGACGCCCGGAACACCTCCTTCACCGGCACCGCCAGCCGGGCGGTCCCGTGCTCCAGCCGCGCCCGGAACCGCCACACCGGGTACGGGGCGTCCCCTGGCGCCGCCGGCCCGTACACGACCTCACCGGACAGCGACGCGTCCGGGAACTGGACGATCACCGTGCTCCCCTCGGACGCGAACCGTGGGGGCCAGAACTGCGAGAGCCCGTACGCCCAGCCCGGGACCGATGCCGTCAGGACGGCCAGCGCCAGGGCGATCGGGGCGCCGGTCACCCGCAACGCGCGTCACCCTCGTGGGAACTCTAGTTCCTGATCCGTGAACCGCGGCTCCCGAACACGGAAAAGCGCGACCGAGCGGCCCGGGCGTCAACGCCGGGTAAACGTCACGACGCTCGTAACGATTGGCCGTGCCGGGTCACCGCCCCCAACGCCTCCATGAACCCGTCCGGGTCACCGACGGGCACGCACACGCAGCCCCGACCGCGGACGAGCGGGCGCACCAGGGCGCCCCCCTCACCGCCCCGCTCCGGCACGTCGACCCGGTCGATGAGGCCCCTCGGGACCCGCTCGCGTCGGACGAAGTGGCCGTAGCACCAGACGATCTCGACGTGCTCGGGCGTGACCCGGACGTGACTCGCGTACCTCATCCCGATCACCGGGGGCGCCGCGAGCAGGGTGGGCGGCGCCAGGCCGAGGATCCGGGCGAGCTCCGGGCTCAGAGGCATCGCGAGGGACGTCGCGCAAGCCCCGACCGCGAGGACCAGCGGCGACAGGGCGAGGGCCCGGCGCGCGACGATGCCCCTGCGGTCGCACTCGGGCCCGATCAGGGGAAGTATCGGGCCTCACCGCTCAACCTCCAGGCCCCACCGCTCCGCCAGGATGAGGACGGCGCCCTCGACGTCGAGCGTCCTCACTCGAACCTTCTCGCCCGAGCGCAGGCGCGGGAGCGCCGTACGGTCACCCTCGGCCTGGACCTCGGCCAGCTCGGTGCGCCGGGAGTACTCGGAGCCGGTCAGGTGGGTCATAACCAGCCCGTCGGGCAGGATGCGGAGGCGGTGACGCCGGGCCCGGGACCACCGGATCAGGATCGGGCCGACCACTATCATCGCGAGTCCCTCGGCGACGGTCGGGTACTTCACCCCGGAGAGCGGGTGCTCCGGGGCCGCCTCAGCGAGGGCCAGCGCGCAGCATCCGATCACCACCAGGGGCGACGCCTCCGGCCTCCACCGTCCTCAGCTCGTCCGGGGAGCCTAGGGGATCGCCACCTCGCCCACCTCCCACCCGACCTCGGCCAAGGGCCACGCACCCCGACCGCGCCGCGAGGTGCTATCACTCCCCGGTAAGATAACGGTCGCGCGTCGCGCGCCGAGCGTCGCCGGCGGTTCACACCGCTCCCGTCGGGACCGCACCCGCCTTGGACGCCGCGGGGCCCTCGGACGGGAGGGAAGCGCGCCGGTCCCGGGAGACCGGACCGCGGTGACGGTGCCGGGCCCCTCGGGGCAGCACTTAAGTGGGGGCCTCCGGTTACCCATCGGAAACCGGGGTGAGGTCGGTGCCGGAGGGGGCTCGCACCCTCGTCCTGCTGGGCCTGCTGGTCGCGCTGGCGGGCGCGCCCACCGGGGTCGCGGGCTACGAGACCCACGTCCTGACCAGGGTGACGGTGAGCGGTGAGGACCCGGGGCCGTGCAAGGACCTGCTCGTGAGCGTCGAGGTGTGCGACGAGAACGACCGCGTGCTCGCGAGCTGCTGCTGGGACGGGCGGCTCAACTCGCTCGGCGACGTGAGGGTCAGCGAGAACCGGCTCGACCGCGCCGTCGACGACTTCGTCATACTGCTGACCGTGCGCTACGGGGGCCAGACGCTGCTGGTCGAGAGGACCACCGTGCACGTGATCCCCGGCCTCGAGGTGCTCCTTGAGCTCGGGAATAGGACCGTCGAGCTCGGCGTCAGGGGGTTCGGCAGCACCTGGGAGATGCAGGAGCCGATCACGACCACGCGAACGATCGACGGCAGGACGATCGAGATCACCCTGCACCCCAGCGCCGAGGCCACCCTCAGGGAGCTGGACTCCGGCCGGCGGGGCACCTGCCTGATCTACCGGGTGAGGGGTGAGGTGACCGTCCGCGACGAGCGGGGCGACCACTGGTACTCGCTTGAGGCGCTCGTGGAGTGCACGACCTGCCACCAGGTGAAGCCCGGGCAGGTGGAGGAGCGCGAGACCGAGACCGTCCCGATGGTGCCGCTGCCACCGGTGCCCCCCGGGCGGCGCGCTCGGCACCGCTCGGGCGCTTCGTAGCCCGGTCACGACGGGCCCGCCGGCCCGGCTCGTCTCCTTCTACCTCATCGTCGCCCGTGCCGGGAACTCCAACGACCCGTCCCGCGGGTGCGGTCGGGGCACCGCGCCCGGCCCGCGTCCCGCGTATCGTTTCGCTGTTCGAAACGATTCGCCGGAAGAAGGGGTCAGCGGCGTCGGAGGGCGGGGAGCACCGCCAGCGCGGCGAGGATCGCCGCGGTCACCGGGACCTTGGGCCGCCTCTTCGGCGGCTTGACCTTGCCCACCTTCGGCCGGTGCTTGAGGAGCCACTCCGGGTGGTCCATGGCCAGGAGGAGCCAGGTGCAGTAGGTCCACGCCCACTGGCTGGGTCGGGTGCTGCCGGGCCGGTACGGCCAGCCGCCGGTCTGGAGCTGCTGTCGCGCGACCCAGCGGGCGTAGGCCCTCAGGACCTCGTCGATGACCCGGTCCTCGGGCAGGCTCGGGTTCTTGCTCTTGAGCACTCGTCGGAGGAGGTCCACGGCCACCCCGAGCTTGGTGGCCTTGAGGATGGCGAGGTAGATCTCCGGGGTCTCGGTGAGGTCGGGGTACGGGCCCTTCAGCTGGCCGTTCTCGACCTTCCAGAGCTTGCAGGCGCCCCAGGCCCAGACGGGGACCTTGATCCCGTCCACGTCGATCCAGCCGCAGTTGGGCACCTTGACCGCCGTCGTGAAGCCGGCCCGCTTGGCGTACTTCTCCCGGAGCTGCTCGGGCTTCACCACGCGCTCGCCGAACAGGTACCGGAACGCGCGCTCGATGGCCTCGGCGAGCCGGCCCCGGTCCAGCCCGAGCTCGTCCGCGATCTCGTAGGCGTCCAGCAGGGCGTTCAGGCAGAACTGGACGACCCCGTACGCGTACCAGTCACCCATCGCGTACCCGGTCCAGGACTTCCACGCGCCCGCGACGTCGCCCCGCTTCTCCTGGGTGCGCAGGAGGTACTCGACGCCCCGGCGGATCGCCTCGATCACGCGTCGCTTGGTGAGCTCCGGGTGGTAGGCGTCCGGGCGGATGTAGTCCCAGTACTTGACCACCCGGCACAGGGCGGACAGGGCGACGGCGGTGTAGTACGGGTCGGGCTCCAGGGCCTCCACCTTCTTGACGGGCCAGCCGCCCACGAACGCCTCGTTGAGCCTCTTCGCGCGGACGTCCTCCTCGGTGATCTGGTTCCTCAGCAGGAACTCGACGCCGTCCGCGATCGCCTTCCTCACGTCGAGCTCGTACCCGCGCCACCGGACCTTCTCCATTCCCAGGTCGATCAGCGCCGGGACCAGGACCTGCCCGACCACCTTCGCCGTCTCACTCACGCTGGAGCCCTCGTGACGCCGGCCCGCGGAGTACCAGCTGAAGCCCCAGCCGTTGTCCACGTCCTTCTGCAGGATCACCCACGCGATCACCTGGCTCTTGATCGACTCCCACTCCCTCCGCGGGTTGATCTTCACCGGGTTACCCTTGTCGTCTTGGCCCCAGACGATCTCGTGGTCCTTGATGTACCCGTACGCGGCCAGCGGGATCACCGTCCGCAGCGCGTTCACCGTGCCCGAGTACCAGCCACCCCAGTCCAGCCCGTAGTACCGCTTCCACGGCGACTCCCAGAGCTTCATGCCCGGGTTGTACAGCCCCTCCTTGGTGAACGCCCAGTCCGCCGCCCTGGCGAGCTGCGCGTCGAACTGCCCCGCCCACGCCCCCGCGGGCGCCACCAGCACCGCCAGGACCAGCGGCGCCGCCCACGTTCTCAACCTCGCTTGACCCCTGCTCCACCTGGGTAGAAATCAATTTAAAGGTATCTAAGTCCAGCTCGCCCGGAGGTGACTAACATGCGCGCGATGATCGCGGCGGCCCTCGCGGCCACGCTCGCGCTGACCACCACCGGCCACGCGCTCACGATCGGAATCGTCGGCAACCACGTGCTGTACGATCGGGACACCCTCCACCGGGCCTCGCGGGAGCTGACCCGGCTGTACGGGGAGCCCGTGCGCGTCGCGTTCGCGTACCTGCCACCCTCCCCCACCGGGCTCCCGCCCGAGGACGCGCTCGAGCGCGCGGCCGCGGTCATCCGGGAGTCCGACGTCCTGATCATGCCCCTGATGGGCCCGCTCGACGACCGGTACTGGCGGCTCCTCGCGGAGAAGGTCGTGGGCACGCCGCTCCCCCGGGACCTGGCCGTGCTCGCGTTCCAGTCCCGGAAGCGGTTCTTCGCGCTGCTCCCGACCGGCGAGCGCGTTCAGCCCGTGGTCGCGGGCCGGCTGCGTCCCGGGATCAAGGACCTCGACGCCGTGGCGGCCAACCTCGCCTTCCTCCTCGAGTGCTCCGACGACCCGACGCCCGCCCTCGCCTTCGCCCTCTGGTGCGTGGACCCGCGGGTGCCCACCGACGCGCTGCCCCTGCCCCCGGACGTGTCGAAGGCCTTCCTGGCCGTGTACGTGCCGGGCGCCGGCTGGCTGGGGCCCCGGGTGGACCGGGGCCGGGTGCTCGAGGAGTACCACCGGTGGCTCCGCGCCCTCGCCGCGGGCCGGACGGGCCTTTACCGCCGGCTCCGGTACGTGCTGATCCCCTCCTGGGCGGAGATCCTGGTCGAGGAGACGCGGCGGTACGCCGAGACCTTCAGCCCGCCCACCCGAACGCGCCGGCTCGTGGTCGTGCTCAACCACATCGAGTACTTCCACACGCCGGACGGGCGCCGGCTCACGGAGCTGATCACGGAGGCGATCGACCGCCGGGTGCGCGACCTGGGCGTCTCGGCGGTCGCGGTGTGCGGGACGGTGAACGTGGTCCCGGCCGCCCAGGTCGTGGCGGGGTGGCGGGACCGCGGGTACGAGGTGCTGGCCTTCGTGAAGCTCTCCGCGTTCGCGACCCTGTACCCCACCCCGGCCACGTGGCTCTTCCACGACCTGGACGCGCCGGTGATCAAGCCGGTCCTGCCGCTCCGGGGCGACCGGGAGTGTGAGCCGGACCGGTACTGCGCGCGGCGCTGGGGCCCCGTGCTCGAGTGGGCGGTGCACGTGTGGGCGGGCCCCGAGCTGGAGGGCGCGCACTGGTTCTTCCTGCCCGCGCTCAAGCGGAAGGACGGGCCCGGCTTCCTCCCGCTCCCCTCCGGGATCGAGGCGCTGGCGGAGGTGACGCGCGGGTTCGTGCGGCTGCGGCTGAAGCCGAACGGTGAGAAGCGCGTGCTCTACGTCCTGTACTGCTACCCGCCCGGGCGCGGGTCGATCGGCGCGACCTACCTGGACGTGTTCGAG
>Ga0256842_1001390_pt1 | contig 19389 bp, 20 predicted proteins | sample 4559240metaG_FD_185973 | JGI IMG/M metagenome (GOLD analysis project Ga0256842, IMG submission 185973) | Hydrothermal vent microbial communities from Guaymas Basin, Mexico - 4559-240 | ecosystem: Environmental > Aquatic > Marine > Hydrothermal vents | place: Mexico: Guaymas Basin | collected... | reverse complement strand
AAGTTAAGTGTAAAAGAATATGATCCATTTAAGGTAAAAAAGTAAAACCCCTTCAGGGGTAGAGAAAACCACCCGTTTTACGGGTGGTCATTATTTGCATATGGTTTTTTAGGCATATATGGCATAATCATGCTAATGAAAATTAATGTACCTCCAATTAACATATTAAGACTTATAATTTCATGATAAAATACCCAACTAAATAATACTGCAAAAAATGGTTCTAAAGTAAATATTAATCCTACATTAGTTGCTTCTAAATGCTTTTGCACAACACTTAGTAGGTAATAAGCAATGCTTGTAATTACTACTGCTAAGAATATAATATTTATCCATTCATTAGCCGCTAAATCCATTGTTGGTTTTTCGAAAATAAAAGTTGATATTAAACTTAATATTCCAACGGTAAGTAGCTGAATAGTTACAAATACATTTACACTAAATTTTCTAACATGATCTTGAACTATGATAGTATAAAATGAATATACAACTGTTCCTGCTAAAGTAATAATATCACCAAAATTCATTTGGTTTTTAGTGTTTAATAAAGTTATTAGCGCTAAGCCAATAATTGCTGTTATTGTTTGTAAAATAATTGTTGATGAAGTTTTTTTCTTAAAAATTAAATATTGAATAATTGGTATAAATATTACAGAACTTCCAACTATAAATGCATTATTAGCAACGGAAGTATATTTAAGCCCTATATTGTGAAAATAGAATGTTATAAAAATCAAAACTCCAGTAGTTATTCCAGATTTTAAAACTTCTTTATTTACAATAAATTTTTTTGTTGCTAATAAAAATAATAGAAGAACTAATCCACCTATTATAAATCTATATGCTAAAAAATTAAAAACTCCCATTTTATCCAATAACGGCTTTGTTAATGCAAATGATGATCCCCATAATGCTACTACTAATAGCATTAATAATTCATAATGTATTTTTTTCATAAAAATCTCCTTTTAATAGTATATCTTAATACTATAACAAATTAAAAGAAGAATTTCTTTTCTGTTTTTACAACATTTCGTTGTTTATTTTTCTATTTTTACAAATCTTCAAAATTAAATCTTTTTTTATTTAACTCATATAAATGAACTGCAGTTGCAAGTGATTCATATTGCATTCCTTTAAGACTTTGAAAATTTAAAATTACTTTGATTTTTCTAATTCGATATCTTATTGTATTCATATGTTGAAAAAGCTCTTCAGAAGTCGATTTTATGTCTCCATCACAATGAATATATGCACATGCTGTATCTACTAAATTGCTATGATGCTCTTCATCATATAATTTAAGTTTTTGAAGAATATCCTCAAAATACATATATGAGTATTGATTATCAATAATTGGAAATAATATTTGATAAATTCCGAGTTCTTCATAATTAGCAATATATTCTTCTTTATATATTGAATATTTTAAAGATATTTTTGATTCATGAAAAGATTTATTAATATTGCCAAGTTCATTATATTTACGACTAATTCCAACATTACAATGAGTTTCATTTAAGCCTAAATTATTTAATAAAGCTATTAATGAAAAGTTTTCGTTTTTATCAAAAGATAGAACAATTAAATATGATGATTTAATTGGAATAATTAATGCGTGTTTATTTAATATTTTTCTTGCTGACTCAATACTAAAAGAATATTTAGCATCTGCAAGAAGTTTTATATATATTGATATATAATTTGGTTTAAAATAGTGATTAAGCTCATAAGCTAATTCTTTTATTTTAAATGAATTTAGATTACTATTTTCTATTTCATTTATAATTTTAATTTTTTTTAAATCTTGTTTTTTTGAATTCACTTCTTGATCAATTTCTAATATTAATTCTTCAATATATATATCATCAAATAAGAATAAAGGAAAACTTAATTTATTTGCTGTTTCTATTGCAGCATCTTGTATTTCTTTAAAAAAAGTAGTTTTTATTGCAAAACAAGCAGAGCCAGCATTATAAAGTGCATTAATATAATTGATAATATTCTCTGGATTATTTTTGATTAATGCTAAATTGCTGAATATCATTTCATTTTGATATTCGCTTTCATTAATATCTTCAGGCATTTCATGATCAATAAATCCACCTCTTGATACGATACGATCTAATCCATTTGCACCTGCTATTAATTGGAAATTATTAAATTTTTTTAAAGTTAATATTTCATAAATATTTGTGATAGTCATAATATCTCCTAAATGTTTTTATATTTCACTAACTACTCAAGTAAGAAATCTATTATATTTATGACTTTGATACCAGAGTAATCATTGAAGATTATTTGATCCATAGTCAAAATATATTTTGGATAATTATCAGAAATAGATTCAAGAGATTTTAGTTCTCTTTTTCTGGTTATTTCATCTGTAATTGTTGCTGAAACTTGGTAGTAGATTTTTTCATTTGCTTTAGTAGCAACAAAGTCAACTTCCAGTGAACCAATTTTTCCAATTGCCACATCATAGCCACGTCTTAATAGTTCAAGATAAATAATATTTTCTAAAATATGACCATAATCTGTATCTCGTAGGCCGATTAGTTTATTTCGAATACCAATATCTACTATGTAGTATTTCTCAAGGGTTTTTAAATACATTTTTCCTTTTAAATCATAACGATTTGCTTTGTAGATGATATAAGCACTTTCTAGCATCTTTAAATAATTATCAATTGTGTCACTTGTTGTTTTTCTACCACTACTAGTTAGATAGTCAGCTATTTTTTTAGTAGAAGTAATGTTTCCAATGTTTGCGGCAATGAATTTTAAAATATTTTCAAGAAGAGCTGCATCTCTTACACCATTTCTTTCGATAACGTCTTTCATAAGTACAGTATTATAGATACCTTCTAGGAAAGTGCCGATTGTATCAGGATTATCTAATAGTTCGATTGTAGTAGGGAGTCCACCATACTTAAGATATTGATTAAAGTGTTCTGAAAGATTACTTTTTTCATCTGATTCTATAAAATTTAAATATTCTTTAAAAGACAAAGGTTGCATTTTAATTTCTACGAATCGACCAGATAATAATGTTGAAAGTTCTGAAGATAGTAGATATGCATTTGATCCTGTTATATAGATATCGACATTGGCATCTACAAGGAAAGAATTAATGACTTTTTCCCATGAATATACTTGTTGAACTTCATCAAGTAAAATATAATGTTTTATATTTTTATCAGTAATTCGTTCTTTAATGTATGCATGAAGTTCCCTATAAGTAGTAATTTCATCAAATTCAAAAGATTCAAAGTTCATACGGATAATATGTTTATTCTCGACACCGCTTGCAATCAGATGATTTTCATAAAGTGAAAGTAAAGTTGATTTGCCAGAACGTCTTAAACCAGTGATTACCTTAATTAGGCTTTTATCTTTAAATTTTATCAGTTGATTAAGATATAAATCTCTATTTTTCATAACATCACCTCCTAATAATAGTATAAACGATAAAATGAAAAATAACAATAATTATTCGAGTATACTCGAATAAAGTGTTAATCGTTTGCAAATATAAGATTATAGAATTAAAATACTAATATAACAACAAAAAAACAAGTTGATATAAACTATCAACTTGCTTAAAATATTACCATCTTCCGCCTCTACCACGTCCGCCGCCTCTGCGACCAAAATTTCTGAATCCTCTTCTAAAGAATCCTAAATTTGCAGTATTAGTTTCTTTTTCTTTTTCATCTTTTGGAACACCTGTGATGCAGTCACCTAAACCTCTTCCAGTCATTGCACCTCTTCCATCAGGACCTGTTCTATCACCGTATGGCATAATACACCTCCTTTTTTACACTTACTAACTTTATCTATGATAATTATACACCTATTAGCGACATATGTCAATAACTACATAAGATAAAGATAAAAAAATATTCTTTAAATAATTGGGTATATCTGATATCATTGTGTGATAAATGATTTTATATAAAAAAAGATTGGAATTGAGATATGATACAGTTAATAATATTATCTATTGGTTTAGCAATGGATGCTTTTGCAGCAGCCATTTCTAAAGGTTTGAATATGAAAAAAATAAATTATAAAAATGCATTAATTATTGCTTTATTTTTTGGTTTCTTTCAAGGATTTATGCCATTATTAGGGTGGTCGATTGGAGTTCAATTTACAAAATATTTTATAACTATTGAAAAATATATTGTATTTGCCTTATTATCAATAATTGGATTAAAAATGATCTATGAAGCATTTCATTTTGAAAATGAATATAGTGAAAAAGAATATGTTTTAAATATTTTTGAAATTATAATACTCGCTATAATAACAAGTATTGATGCTTTTGCAGTTGGTGTTACTTTTGCATTAACTTCAGTTAATAATATTATATTTTCTGTATTAATTATTGGAGTTATTACATTTGTTTTATCTTTTTATGGTGTTATTGTTGGAAATAAATTTGGTGAAAAATATGAAAAACATGCAGAAATAATTGGTGGTATTATTTTAATATTAATAGGTATTAAAAACTTATTTTAATTAATTTTCATCAAAATTTCTATCAATGAGAAATTTGTGTACTTTATATTTTATATTATCAAGCTTAGCTATTTGTCCATGGGAAAGAAATTTTAATGATTTAAATGATATATTAATTATTCAAGATGAAGGAAGTATTAATAATTTTCGTAGCAATAGTATTAAATATGATATTGAAAAAACAAAGAATCCATTTCCAATGAAAACTGAGGAAATTGAATTTGAAATTAATTACTATGATAATCATAATCAATGACATATTGTTTTAGGGGAAAATAATATTACATATGAGTCAAGTAACAAAAAAATTTACAAGATCATAAATGGAGAAGAATTATATTTAGAAATAGAAAAATATTTAAAAAATATAAATAAAAAATGAGCTATCATTTTATTGAGAACTCATTTTTTGTATTCACGAAATAATTATTTTCTATTGAAACCTCTACCATTACCTCGGGCAGAATTTTGTCCCATTCTTTCTTGTAATTGAGATCCATCAGCATTAGCCATTCTATCAAGCATGAAATCAGCTTTTTCTTGTGAAAAAGTTCCATTTGAAACTAAAGTATTTAATTCAGCAGTTTTCTTTTCAAGAATTAAAGCGTGGAATTCATCAAGAACATTTTCATTTTCAGCAATTTCATGTAATGTTAAATCACTATTAATAATTTCAGCTTCTGTTAAATCGGTAATTGATGCTAAATCAGCTGCTCCATTTTCTTCAAAGTTAAGATTAAGAGCTATATTTCTATTTAAATTTTGTCTGTTACTTCCTCTCATTGCATCAAATTCTTCATTTGATAAGTCTCTTCCATATCCTCTTTCAAAATTTTCATTTAAAGTACCTTTACCAAAACCTCTTTCAAAAGTATCTGAACTATCTGCAAAACTCATAGCACCTAAACTTAAAACAATAACCACTACTAAACCAATTGATAATATTTTTTTCATTTTTGTCATCTCCTTAGATAAATTCTTTTGTGTTTCATCTGATAACTTAATAATAAGGGGTAAGTGTGACGAATTTATGGCAATTAAGTGTAAGGTTTGTGAAAATGATAAAAATTAGTAAAATAACTATGTAAATGTCAATTTAAATACATCTAGAAATAAAAAAATTGTGAATTTAATGGATTAAAGTAGATATAGTCAAATACATATAACGTTGAGTAGTTCTTATAGTATTTTCAACAAAGCAAAATAAGAAAACGTGATATAATCACAAAATAACGAAAAAATATGTGATTATATCACGTTTTAGATACACAATCATGTATAGATGTGATTTAGTGAGACGAACAGCTGAAAAATAATTATTAATGCGTAGTTTAGCAATTTTTTTATTTAATAATGATAAAAATAAAAAAAATTATATTAGTAATTACAATATGTTATTATTAATATATATGCGATATTAATTATATATCACATATTTATAATTCAAAATTGATTTAAAGGGGAAAAATGTTGAAAATGATAAGTTATAGCAATTTTCTTGAAGGTAATATAACAGAAATTATAAAATTGAAGAGTTTCAGTACTATCTTTAGGTAAATTAATCACATTAATGAAAGAAACAATAAAAAATAATTAAATAATAGTGGGAGGAACAGATGAGACTAACAAATGAAATTATTCATAGTATGGATTTGATTATGATATTAAATAGAATATTTGATCCGCTACCAGTACCAATTATCTTAGTTGATAAATATAGTAAGGTTATTGTAATAAATACTGTATTCGCTGATTATTTGGGTTATGAAAAAGATGAGATTATAGGAAAGAATGTAATTGAGATTGATAAAAATACAAGATTTCCATATGTTCTAGATAGAAAAGTTCCGGAAATAGCTTGGAGACATAAATTTGAAAATGGTCACACAGCAATTGTACATAGAATTCCAGTATTAGACGATAATAACGAAATTATATTTGGATTTGGTTTGGTTCTATTTCAAGATATTTCAGAATTTAAAGAAATTATTCAAAAAAACAAACAATTGGATTCTGAATTATTTCATATTAAAAAAGAATTAAAAAAAATTCATGGTGCTAAATATACATGGGATTCAATTATTGGTTCATCAGAAAAAATGCTTGAAGCAAAATATATTGGAAAAAAAGCAACTCTTACTTCGTCTAATGTTTTGATATATGGAGAAAGTGGTACTGGTAAAGAGTTATTTGCGCATGCAATTCATGCAGATAGTGGACGAAGTTATCATTCGTTTATTAGGGTTAATTGTGCTGCAATACCGAAAGAGCTTATAGAATCAATACTTTTTGGATATGAAGAGGGTGCATATACGGGAGCACGAAAAGGTGGAAATATTGGTAAGTTTGAGCTTGCTAACAATGGAACTATCTTTCTAGATGAAATTGGAGAATTGCCTCTTGATATGCAATCAAAATTGTTGAGAGTTTTGCAGGAAAGAGAAATTGAACGAATTGGAGGTAATGATACAATAAAGGTTGATGTTCGAGTAATTGCAGCAACTAATAAAGATTTGAGAAAAATGGTAGAAGAAAAGACTTTCAGAGAAGATTTATATTATCGCTTAAATGTTATGGTTATAAATGTCCCTGCTCTTAGGAACAGAATGGACGATTTAGAAGTATTGGTTGATTGGTTAATTGAAAAAAAATGTAATGAAATGGGTCATATAGTAACTGGCTATTCAAGTGAATTTATGGATTACTTAAAAAACTATAATTGGCCTGGAAATATTAGAGAATTGGAAAATGCATTGGAAAGAGCTATAAACTTGTCCAAAAACAATACACTTTTAGTAGAACACCTTCCCGTATATTTGACTAAACCGTTGAAAAATAGCGGGTTTGAAGGATCTTTAAATTTAAAAGATGCTGTCGCTGATTTAGAAGAAAAAATGATTATTGAAGCGTTACATATTGCTAATAATAATCGTTCAAAAGCAACACAGTTGTTGGGATTGAGTCGTTCTAGCTTCTATGAAAAAATAAGAAAATATAATATCAAATAGTGTACAGAATAAAGACAGTGTCCAAATTAAAGACATAGTCTTTATTTTTTTTGCCTTTAAATGGCTATTTTACAGACATTATATTTGGTATAGTACTTGCAATGTAAAAAGAGGAAAGGTTTTAGAGGAGGAGTATAATGACTATTTTTTTACAAAATATCATATCAGGATTAGAAACAGGTGCTTTATATGCTTTAGCGGCACTTGGGCTTGTATTAATATTTAGAACAAGTGATGTAATTAATTTTGCGCAAGGAGATATTGCGATGTTTAGTACTTTTTTTGGATATCGTGTTTTCGAGAAATATATGTCATACCCATTTGCAGTAATTTTAGCATTATTATTTGCAGTTGGACTTGGCTATATATTAGAAAGATTATTTTTACGAAAAGCATTGAAACTGGGGATAATTAATAAAATAATAATTACAATGGGGATGTTGATGGTTATTCAAGGACTCACCGTAATTTTTTTTGGAACTGAAGATTATTATTTAAGAAAGGCAATTGAAATGGATAATTTCAATATAGCAGGAGTAATAATTCAGCCTAATGCATTATTTATTATTTTTTTAACGTTGGGAATTGTAATAATATTTAATTATTTGTTGAAAAAAACAAAATTTGGAATTGCCATCAGAACAACAGCTGAAGATGAAGAAACAGCGAGACTTATGGGAATTCCAGTAGGAAAAGTTTATTCAAGAAGCTGGATGATTGCAACTGCATTAGGAGCATTAGCGGGAATTCTTGTTGCTCCTAAAACACAGGTATCTATTTCGATGATGCTAGATATACATTTAAAATCTTTTATAGCTGCAGTTGTCGGAGGTTTTTCATCTTTCTTTGGTCCTGTGGCAGGAGGGTTTTTAATAGGAGTTGCAGACAATTTAGTTGGATATTATTGGTCCCTAGATTGGAAAACAGCAATTGTATATGGAATCTTGCTTATCACTCTAATTATAAAACCAGCGGGTATTTTTGGAAAAGTTGTTAGAAAGAAGGTTTGATATGATAAAAATTCAATCAAAAGTAATAAAAACAATTATTCTGGCAATTATAGGAATTATTATAGTAGGAATTGTTCCATTTAAAACATCCTCAATAACCATTTTAAGTACTGTATTGATATATGGGATTGCAGCAATGGGATATAATGTGCTGTTAGGATATGCTGGTCAAATTTCTTTAGGACATGCTGCATTTATTGGGTTAGGTGCGTATGTATCTGCATATGCGACTGACGTAATGGGTATTCCATTTCTAGGTGCAGTTTTATTATCTGGAATTGTTCCAATAATTTTAGGATTAATATTAGGTGGAGTTGCGCTTCGATTAGAAGGACATTATTTAGCGATAGCAACATTAGGTTTTGGTGTTACTGTGCAGCAACTGTTTAAAGTCCTTAAAAATTTTACTAATGGGTTTGCTGGTAGAATTGCACCAAGTGCTTATATTTTTGGGATTAAGATTAAAGGGGTAGGTTATCTAGTGATGTTGATTATTATAACAACATTCCTAGCTATAGCAATCGAAAATATTTTAAATACTAAAACAGGTAGAGCATTTGTTGCTATGAGGGATTCGGAACATGCTGCTAAAGCAATGGGGATAGATATTGTGAAATATAAGTTGATTGCATTTTCAATATCTGCTTTTTATGCTGGTATAGCTGGTAGTTTATATATGCATCTTGTGAAGTATACACAACCGGATGTCTGGGGAACGGTTCTTTCAATAAATATTTTAGCGATGGTTGTAATAGGTGGATTAACATCAGTGGGTGGAAGTATACTAGGAGCTGCATTTATAGTTTTAATGCCACATTTGGTAGCTGGAATACCATATGTAAATACGATACCAAGTGCTTCAATTATTGTTACAGGAATTGTAATTGTTATAATTATTCGATTTATGCCGATGGGATTGATTACTTTTCTAAATCGTTTTAAAAGGAGGGTTACTAATGTTAGAAGTTAAAGATCTTTCAATAAGTTTTGGTGGGCTAAAAGCGGTTGATCAATTAACTTTTACTGTAACTGAAGGGAGTATTTATGGATTGATAGGCCCTAATGGAGCAGGTAAAACTACTGTTTTTAACATGATTAGTAGGTTTTATACTCCTGATGAAGGGAGTATCTTATTTTTAGAAAATGAATTATTGGATTATAAAATTCATGAAGTAATTTCTCTTGGTCTTGTCCGTACATTTCAAAATGTTGAGATTATTAAAAATATGAGTGTAATGGACAATTTGCTTATTGGTCTCCATCATCAAATGGATACTAACTTTTTCACAGAAATATTGGGACTAGCAAAGAAAAAAGAAAAAGATTTTCATAAAAGGGCAAGAGATATATTAAAATTTTTAGGGCTTGAAGATTTTGAAAATGAAATTGCAGGGGCTCAAGCATATGGAATTCAAAAACTTATTGAATTGGGTAGAACTTTGGTTACTAATCCAAAAATGATTATTTTAGATGAACCAGCAGCAGGGATGAATCATTCGGAAACAAAGAACTTAGGTATTTTAATTAAAAGAATCAATAAAGAATTGGGAATAACTATTTTATTGGTTGAACATGATATGGATTTAGTGATGAGTATTTGTAATCAAATAACAGTAATTAACTTTGGTAAGAAAATTGCAGAGGGGACTCCCAGTGAAATAAGAAATAATATCGAAGTCCAAAAGGCATATTTGGGAGGAGAATAGATGATAAAAATATCTAATTTAAATGCAAAATATGGATATGTAAATGCTTTAAAAGGCATTGATATAGTAGTTAAGAAAGGACAAATTGTTACTTTGCTCGGAGCTAATGGTGCGGGTAAGACAACAACTTTAAGATGTATTCTTGGTTTATTGGAAACATATTCTGGAGAAATACTTTTTAAAGGAGAGAATATTATAGGAAAAAAAGTAGAAGATATTGTAAAAGGGGGGATAATGAGTTCTCCAGAAGGGAGAAATGTATTTGGATCACTTTCAGTAAAAGAAAATTTATTAGCAGGAGCATATACGATTAAATCAAAACAACAAACGCTTGATAATTTGAATAAAGTATATGAATATTTTCCGATATTATTGGAGAGAAAAAATCAAATGGCAGGCACTTTATCAGGTGGCGAACAACAAATGCTTTCGATAGGAAGGGCTTTGATGGGATCACCAGAAATATTACTTTTAGATGAACCAAGTTTAGGTTTAGCTCCTTTAATTGTAAGAGATATCTTTAGAATTATTCAAGAAATCAACAAAGAAGGTACAACGGTGCTCTTAGTTGAGCAAAATGCTATGCAAGCACTAAAAATTTCAGATTATGCTTATGTTTTAGAAACCGGAAAAATTGTTCATGAAGGTAATTCAAAGGAATTAATTGAAGATGATAAAATCAAAAATGCTTATTTAGGCGGGAATTAGGAGGAAATTATGAAAAAAATATTAATGATGTTACTTGTATTTGCTATTGTGTTTACAGGGTGTGCTAAAGAAGTTGAAACTAATACAGCACAAGGAATTTATGAAGATAAAATTGTAGTTGGAACTACAGGAGCACAACAAGGTCCTTTAGCATTTATTGGAAAACCATATTTTGATGGTATGAATGCATATTTTGATATGGTTAATGAAAATGGTGGAATAGAAGGAAGAAAAATTGATTTAATTGTATTGGAAGATGAATTTAAACCAGAAACTGCTATAGCAAATGTACAAAATTTAATAAATGATGAGAAAGTTTTTTCTTTAGTTGGATTATTTGGTACTCCTGGAGTTAAGGCTTCAATTCCAACAGTGAAAGAAGCTGGAATACCAGCTGTATATTTTGCAACTGGAGCTACAGCACCAGTAACTGCTGGAAGAAATTTTTTCCCGGTTCAGCCGAATTATGCTTATGAAGGAAAATTAATGAGTCAATATGCTGTTGATTATTTTAAAGCAAAAAAAATTGCTGTAATATATCGTTCGGATGATGTTGGTTTAGATGGATTAAGAGGAGTAAAAGAAGGTTTAAAAATAATGGGTAAATCAGATTTGTTAGTTGCTGAATTATCTTTTGATGCAGGTGCAACTGATTTTACAGCTCAGGTAGCTAAAGTTAAAGAATCAGGTGCTGATGTACTTATTAATTATTCTTTGGGCGGTGGAGTTTCAGGTGTATTAAAAGAACTTGAAAAAATGGGAATGACAGATTTACCTCAAATTACACCATATCCAAACGTTTCTGATAGTTTTGTTGCTGCAAATCTAGAAGCTTCTCCAAATGCAATAAAAAATTTATATGGAATGGGTTGGGTTGATATGACTAGACCAGCGGTTAAAGATATGTCTGATGCTATGGCAAAATATTATCCTGAATCTGCTGTAAATGCATATACTGTATCAGGTTGGATAGCAGCTGAAACTTTCTATAAAGGTTTAGAAATAGCATTAGAAAATAATGATATTAATGAATTAAATTGGGAAAAATATATAGATGCAATGGAAACTTTAGACTACACAGATGGAATTATTCCAAAAATAGCATATTCTCCAGGAGAAAGAAATGGAGTTACAAATATGGCTTTGGTTAAAGTTGTTGGTAATACTTGGGAATTACAAACTGATTATTTAGAATTTAATAAATAAGGAGTATATTATGCCATATCTAGATGTAAATCAAGGGAAGCTTTACTATAAAGATGTAGGAAATGGACCGGTTTTACTTTTAATAACACCTTTTGGTTATTTACAAGAGATATGGCATAAACAGGTTAAATATTTCAGTAAATATTATCGGGTTATTACTTATGATTTAAGAGGAGTAGGTAAAAGTACAAATGAAATGAGTAAAATATCAAAAGAGATATTACTAGATGATTTATATCAACTGATTACTCATATCACAAATGAACGAGTGAATCTACTTGGAATAGGTAAATTAGGATATTTAGCTCAAAATTTTGCTTTGAGTTATCAAAATAAGATAAATAGTTTAGGTTTGGTTTCATCATCATATGGAGGACCTAACAGTGCACCTGTTTCTTTGGAAATTTTGCAATATATTTTCAAATTGGTTAATTATGATGAAGAAACTGCTAAATTACTTTGCTTTAAGGAAACAAACATAGAAAATGAGAACATATGCGAAGAAATCTTATCGCTAAGGAGCAAAGAAATTGAAAAGAATATATACGAAGATTATTTAATGATGTTTGCAAACGTAAATAATGAAAATACTTTAAAAAATCTAAAAGTGGATACGTGGGTCAACACGGGTTGTGATAATGCGATATATTTGGTAGAAAATAGTAAAAAATTACATTTGTTAATTGATCATTCTGAATATCAAGTAATAACTGGTGGATATTTGAATTTTTATACACATAGTGATGAATTTAATAAAGCGTATTTCGATTTTTTAAATAATAATCAAAAGGAAGGTTAAAATGGAATCTATAGGCATTGTTGGAACAGGAATATATATTCCTGAAAACAGAATGAGTGCAAAAGAAATTGCTGGAAAAACTAATGGCAATTGGACAGAAGAAAATATTAAAAAAAAATTAGGGATTTTAGAAAAACCAATTCCTAGTTATGAAGATGGAACACAAGAAATGGGAGCGTTGGCTGCATTGGATGCTCTAAAAAATACAGGAATTGATCCTGAAAGCATTGATCTTATTATATCTATTGGTGAAGAATGGAAAGAATATCCTCTTACAACAACAGCAATATATATTCAAGACAGAATAGGTGCTATAAATGCTTGGGGAATTGATTTTCAACAAAGATGTGCAACTACTATTTCAGCGATGAAAATTGCAAAGGATATGATGATTTCAGATGAAAGTATAAATATTGTAATGATTGCAGGTGGATATAGAAATGGAGATTTTGTAGATTATAAAGATCCACAAATGTCGATGATGTATAATCTTTCAGCTGGTGGTGGAGCAATCATATTAAAAAAAGGATGGAATAAAAATTTGTTGCTGGGGTCTCATATTATTACTGATGGATCAATGGCGTTAGATGCAGGAGTAGTATATGGTGGAATAGCAAATCCTATAACATCAGAGAATTTAGATGAAGCATATACTTCTTTGAAATTAATAAATGCAGAGCATATGAAAAGTAGGTTAAATGAAGTTTCTATGCCCAATTGGTTGTTTTGTATTGACAAAGCGTTGGAAAAGTCTGAACTCAGCAGAAAAGATATCGATTATTTAGGAGTTTTGCATTTTAAAAGAAGTATGCATGAATATTTATTAAATGAATTAGAGCTTAAAGATAATCAAACAATTTACCTAGAAGAGTTTGGTCATATGGGGCAAGTTGATCAGATATTATCTTTGCATCTTGCAAAAGAAAGAGGCTTGCTTGAAGGTAAAAAAACTGTTGCACTGATTGCTGCAGGCATTGGATATGCTTGGGCCGCAGGAATAATAAGGTGGGGTTAGATGAATAGTAAAATTTATGATAATAAAATAATTTCTGTAGATAAAGCATTAAGTTTTATCAAAAGTGAAGATAATATTGTAAGTGCTCTAGCTGCAGCTGAGCCAAAAGAGATTTTAACAAGACTTCATGAAAGAGCGGGTAAAGTCAATAATGTTAATATAACAACATGTTTACCAATGGATTCATATGAATATTATATGAATCCATTATATAAAGAAAGTTTTTTTATGGACGGATGGTTTTATTCTGGAGCTATGAGAAAAGCACAGAATAACGGAAATATATCATATATACCAAACCATTTACATTTAGCAGGTAAAAACAGACTTTTCCATAGACATACAAATATATTCATAGGAACAGCTTCATCTATGGATAAGCACGGATACTTATCTTTATCATTAAGTGCGACATATGAAAGAATAATTTTAGAGGAAGCAGATCTTGTTATTTTAGAAGTGAATCCAAATATGCCAAGAACATTTGGAGATACAACTGTTCATATCTCACAAATCGATTATATTGTAGAGGTAGATTATCCTGTTCCTGAATTAGCAGTTACTAAACCTAACGAAAAAGATAAGAAAATCGGGAAAATGATTGCAGATATTATTGAGGATGGATCTACACTTCAATTAGGTATTGGTGGAATTCCTAATGCTGTTACAAAAGAACTTTTTGATAAAAAAGATTTAGGAATTCATACTGAAATGTTTACTGATGGAATGGTAGATTTAGCTAAGGCTGGTGTAATAACAGGATTAAAAAAAGGTTTTTATGATAGAAGAATGGTTGCAACGTTTGCACTAGGATCAAAGAAGCTATATGATTTTATTGATGATAATCCTGCAGTTGTGATTAAAGATGGCTATTGGGTAAATAATCCATATGTTATTAGTCAGAATAAAAAAATGGTATCAATTAATACAACAATTGAAATAGATTTAACAGGACAGTGTTGTTCTGAATCGATTGGTTCTAGACAGTTTTCTGGAACGGGCGGGCAGGTTGATACTGCAGTAGGTGCCCAAATGTCAGAAGGTGGCAAATCGATTATTGCATTATATTCAACTACGATGGTGAGAAATAAAGAAACAAATGAAAAAGAAGAAATTTCTAAAATAGTGCCTAGACTTAAGCATGGGGCATTTGTAACACTGTCGCGAAACGATGTAGACTATGTTGTAACTGAATATGGTATTGCAGCACTGAAAGGGACTTCAGTACGTGAACGTGTTCTGCTACTTATTAATATTGCTCATCCAAAATTTAGGGATGAATTATTATTACAAGCTAAAGAATTAAAGTTTATTTAGTATTTTTGTAATATAATATGTAATGAAGAAAATAATGAGAAAAATTGGGAAGTATTGAACAAAGGAGGACTTTATGAAATATTATCCATTAGAAAAAATTAATATTGGTGAAGAAATAATTGCGTATAGAAAGGCTGGAACTGGTGGAAAGAAATTATTGTTGATTCATGGAAATATGACAAGTTCCGTTCATTTCAATATTTTAATGGATGAAATTAGTAATGATTATGAAATTATTGCGCCTGATTTAAGAGGATTTGGAGAATCAAGTTATAATAATAGTTTTGATAGTTTAGAAGAACTAGCGAATGACTTGAAACTTTTTGTAGAGCAAATTGGATTTAATGATTTTGATGTTTTGGGATGGTCTACAGGTGGTGGAGTAGCTTTGTATTTGGCAAAAATGTTGCCTGAAAGAATAAATAAAGTATATTTAGTAGAATCAGTAGGAGTTATGGGATATCCGATGTATAAAAAAGATAAGAATTTACAACCGATTCTTAATGAAATTTTATTAACAAAAGAAGATATTATGAAAGATGCTGTTCAAGTCGCTCCTGCATTACAGGCACTTAAAGATAAAGATGTCTCATATTACAAAATGATTTGGGATATGTTGATTTATAATAATGAAAATTTTCCTGAACCTGATTTATATGATATATATTTAAAAGATATGTTAACTCAAAAGAATTTAGTAGATATAGATTATAGTCTGACAAGGTTCAATATTACAGATAATTCAAATGAATATGGTAAAGGTGATGGTAGCTATAGAGAAATAAAAATGCCTATCGTAATTATTCATGGAAAGAAAGATATAGTTGTTCCTTATACAGAAGCAGAAGGTATTAAAGAATTATTTAAAGATCAAGCAAAACTTATTACTTTTGAAAATTCTGGACATAGCCCATTTATTGACAATATGCAAGAATTAGTTAAAGTGATAAAGGAGAATTAAATGGCATTTATAAATATTGCTTCAGTTGAATTATATTATGAAATCCATGGCGATGGATTCCCGCTTTTAATTTTAAATGGAATAATGATGTCGACAATGAGTTGGCAGAAATTAATTCCGCATCTGGAGGATACAAAAGTTATATTGTTAGATTTGCCAGATCAAGGGCAAAGTGGTGAACTGAAGACTTTATATTCTCAAGAAGATATTGGAAAAATTGTTGAAAAATTTATTGAAAGTTTAGGATTAGAAAAATTAGATATACTAGGTATTTCTTATGGAGGAGAAATTGCTCAGATTTTATCTATTAATCTTGGGGATAAGATTAGAAAGTTGATTTTGGCAAATACCACTCCAATTACAACAAAACAATTAAAATCTATTGGAGATAGTTGGCTTACAAGTTCAAAAAAATATGATGGGGGAAAATTATTTGAAGAGTCTTTTCCATTAATTTACTCAAATACTTTCTATGAAAATAATAGTGAATGGATAGTAAAGAGATTAAAGTTAGTACCTGATTCATTAACTCAAAAATGGTTTGATGGATTTAGTCGATTGGTAATAAGCGCTGAAAATTTAAATGTGGTAAATCGATTGAAAAAGATTACTGCAGATACTTTGATAATTTCAGCGGATGAAGATTTTTTGACTCCAAGTAATTTGCAAATGGTTCTTGAAAAAGAAATAGCAAATTCAAAAAGAATTACTATTCATAAATCTGGACATGCTAGTATGTACGAACAACCTGAAATGTTTATGATGATAGTAAAAGGGTTCTTAACTACAAAGAGAACAATTGAAGTTTTATAGGAGGAAATAGATGTTAAAAAATAAAATTGCAGTAATAACAGGTGCAAGTCAAGGTATTGGTTTTGCAATAGCAAAAAAATATGTTGAAAATGGTGCTAAAGTAATTAATTATAGTATAGTACCATCTGAGAAAGTTGTAGAAGGAATAGAATTTTATAAAGGTGATGTGACAGATAGGGCTCAAATAAAAGAATTTTATGAATATGTGAAAAATAAATATGGAAAAATAGATATATTAGTAAATAATGCAGGAGTAACTAAAGATGCTTTAATGTCAAAAATGACTGAAGATATGTGGGATTTTGTTATAAATGTTAATTTAAAAGGTGTTTTCAATATGGCACAATCTGCATCTGAAATTTTTACTGAGCAGGGATTTGGAAATATAGTTAATATTTCATCAATAGTGGGTGAATATGGTAATGTAGGTCAAACTAATTATGCAGCAACTAAATCGGGTGTTATTGGAATGACAAAGACTTGGGCTAAAGAGTTAACAAGAAAAGGTGCAATTATAAGAGTTAATGCCATTGCACCAGGTTATGTAAATACAGAAATGATGAAAACAGTTCCAGATAAAGTTTTAGATCCAATCAGACAGAAATCTTTACTTAAAAGATTAGGTGAACCAGAAGAAATAGCGAATGCAGCATTATTTTTAGGAAGTGATATGTCCAGTTATGTTACTGGTCATGTATTATCAGTTAATGGAGGATTGGTTATTTAAAGAAAAAAAACACTCCTTGTAAATTATTACTAGGAGTGTTTTTATAAGGAGGGAACAATGTCTGTTAGTATTATTGGAACTGCACATACTAAATTCGGGAAATTAGATAAAGATATTTATGAATTAATTAAAGAAGTAGGGAAAGAAGCATTAATAGATAGTGGAGTAAATACAACTGATATAGGTGGTATTTGGGTTGGAAACTATAGTGGTGGAGGATTTAATAATCAAGAACATATAGCGCCAACTGCATTAGAAATTGATGAAAAATTAAGATTTACACCTGCAACAAGAGTTGAAAATGCATGTGCTTCTGGATCGGCAGCAATAAAAGCAGCAATAGAAGCAATAGAAGCAGGATCTTGTGATTATGCTTTAGTTATTGGTGCAGAAAAAATGACAAGTTTAGATACAAAAGGAATTACGAAAGTTTTAGCAATGGCTTCAAATTGGAAAACAGAAGGAAGTCAAGGAATGACTTTTCCTGGATTATTTGCAGAGTTTGCAAAAGGTTATATGGCAAAATTTGATAAGAGTGAAGAAGAAATGCGTGAAATTTTAGCAATGATTAGTGCTAAAAATTATCAAAATGCATTAGAAAATCCATATGCACATTTACCATTAAATGTAACTGCAGAAGATATTCTTAACCTACCTGATAAGAAAAATCCAATGATTGCTTATCCGTTACGTTTAAATGATTGTTCTTTAATATCAGATGGCGCAGCAGCAATTGTTTTAACAAGAACAGATATTGCTAAAAAATCAGATAAAGAAGCAGTAGAAATAAAAGCAATAGTTCAAGCAACAGATTATTTAGAAATTAAGAAAAGAGATAATTTTCATTTTGAAGGAGCTAAAGTAGCTGTTAATAAAGCATATGAGCAAGCAGGAATAACAGTAGATGATTTATCATTTGCTGAAGTACATGATTGTTTTACAATTGCAGAATTATTAGCATATGAAGCTATTGGATTAGTTGAAAATGGTAATGAAAGATCTGTACTAGATAATAAAATAGTTATGCCTGGAGGAAAATTACCTATTAATATTTCTGGTGGTTTAAAAGCAAAAGGACATCCAGTAGGAACAACAGGAGTATCAATGGCTGTATTGGCAACTAGACAACTGTTAAATAAAGCAATAGGCAAACAGATAGAGAATCCAAAATATGGCTTAACATTGAATTTTGGGGGTAGTGCGGTTAGTAATTACGCAACAATTTATAAAAAATTATAATAATATTTAAAATAAAAGATGATTTCCATATTATAGGAAATCATCTTTTAATGTCATATTATTTTCTATTGAAGCCTCTACCATTACCTCTAGCAGAATTTTGTCCCAATCTTTCTTGTAATTGAGATCCATCAGCATTAGTCATTCTATCAAGCATGAAATCTGCTTTTTCTTGTGAAATAGTTCCATTTGGAACTAAAGCGTTTAATTCAGTTGTTTTCTTTTCAAGAATTAAAGCGTGGAATTCATCAAGAACATTTTCATTTTCAGCAATTTCATGTAATGTTAAATCACTATTAATAATTTCAGCTACTGTTAAATCAGTAATTGATGCTAAATCAGCTGCTCCATTT
>Ga0256842_1001388_pt1 | contig 19419 bp, 17 predicted proteins | sample 4559240metaG_FD_185973 | JGI IMG/M metagenome (GOLD analysis project Ga0256842, IMG submission 185973) | Hydrothermal vent microbial communities from Guaymas Basin, Mexico - 4559-240 | ecosystem: Environmental > Aquatic > Marine > Hydrothermal vents | place: Mexico: Guaymas Basin | collected... | reverse complement strand
AAGCAGTTTTATAATTTGTTAAATTTTGATTTAATAATAGTAGTTCTTTTTCAGATTTAGCTAGTTCTGTAATATCAGTAAAAGTTATTATATGCTCATCTTCATTTTCTAGTTTTTTTACATTTGCTAGAAAGGTATATTCAATTCCATCTTTATTATATGTTAGTTTAGTATCATCTCTTGCGTTGCATTTTTTTTCTATCCATTGTTCAAATGTTATACTGTTAAAATTATCTTTTAATGTAACTTCTAACTCATCATTCGTATTTTTATCAAAATAATCATAGAATCTTTTATTTACAAAATTTATTCTTTTATTTTTGCAGATTATAATAATACTATTTTGAGAATCTAAAATATTTTGGATAAAGTCTCTTTGAATCTCTGTTTCAACACACTCTTTTATCATTTAATACTCCATGTAATTTTGGTTTTTTTATACTTAATTGGATTTTTAGTAGAGTTTATATATAATACAACACTTTTATAAACAAGGAAATATAGATATGGATTTAAAATTTGCAAGAAAAGAGATTGAAGATAAACCACAAACAGTTGAACTAGCTAAAATAGAAGCAATGGTAGAAAAAGATAGTGATTTAATACTTTATTTTGATAGAGAAAATTCTCATAAAGATTTATTAGAGTTACAAGATCATTTTGAAGCTATGGGAAAGAGCTTTTATATGAGTGAAGCAAGATTTGGTCTTTCTGATAATGAATATTTATATCAAGTTCATATCGTAAACTAAAGATTTTAAAATGAGTAAAAAGTTATTTATTGAAACACTAGGTTGTGCAATGAACTCTCGTGATAGTGAGCATATGATAGCTGAACTGCGTGAAAAAGAGGGTTATGAAACCGTAGATGATTTTACTCAAGCAGACTTGATTTTAATAAATACTTGTTCTGTTAGAGAAAAACCAGTACATAAACTTTTTTCAGAATTAGGAACATTTAACAAAAAGAAAAAATCTAGTGCAAAAATTGGTGTTTGTGGTTGTACTGCTTCCCATTTAGGTAAAGAGATAATTGAAAAAGCACCTTATGTAAATTTTGTTTTGGGTGCGAGAAATGTTTCTAAAATTAGTGAAATTCTACATAAAAATAAAGCTGTTGAGATAGATATTAATTATGATGATAGTGAGTTTGCTTTTAAAGATTTTCGCTCATCTCCTTTTAAAGCCTTTATAAATATATCTATGGGTTGTGATAAGTCTTGTACATTTTGTATAGTTCCAAAAACTCGTGGTGAAGAGGTGTCAATACCTGATTCAATCATCATAGCTGAGGCTCAAAGGGTAGTTGATAATGGTGTAAAAGAGATTTTTCTTTTAGGGCAAAATGTAAACAATTATGGTCGCCGTTTTACAGGGGAACATGAAAAAGTTAATTTTACAGAATTACTTAGAAGACTAAGTGATATTGATGGTTTACAAAGAATTCGTTTTACCTCTCCTCACCCATTTCATATGGATGATGAGTTTATCGAAGAGTTTTCAAGAAATCCTAAAATATGTAAATCTATGCATATGCCTCTTCAAAGTGGTTCAACAAAAATATTAAAAGATATGAAAAGAGGTTACTCAAAAGAGTGGTTTTTAAATCGTGTTGAAAAACTTAGATCTATGTGTCCTGATGCAACTATTAGTACAGATATTATTGTTGCTTTTCCTGGGGAAAGTGATGATGATTTTTTAGAAACAGTTGATGTTATGAAGAGAGTTAAATTTGATCAAATTTTCTCTTTTAAATACTCTTCTCGTCCTGAAACAGAAGCACAACATTTTACAAATGTGGTAGATTCTGATGTAGCATCTCAAAGATTAACATATTTACAATCTCTTAATAATGAGATTATAGATGAAAAGCATAGTAAACTTCTTGGGAATATATATAGAATATATTTTGAAGATTTACATAGAGATGGTCATATAGCTGGTAGAAGTGATAACAATATAGTTGTAAAAGTAAAAGGTTCAGAGGAACTTTTAGGTGAATATAGAGATGTTAAAATAACTGCTATTGGTAGAACTATTTTAACAGGTGAAATTATTGCTTAAAAAACTTTTTCGCTTATTAGCGATAATTATAGTTCCATCTCTTGGTTCTTTAATTATTCGCTTTTTATATCTACTCAATAAAAAAGAGTTTTATGCTCCAGAATCAATAGGTGATAAACCAATTATTATGGCTTGTTGGCATGGTGAACTTTTGATGATTCCCTATGCTTATCTTCGTTACAAAAAAACACCCACAGTAAAACTATTAATATCTGAACATTTTGATGGTAACTTAATAGCTAAAACATTAGAAAAATTTGGATTTGGAACTATCAGAGGTTCAAGTACAAGAGGTGGAGTAAAGGCTCTTATCACTTCAATCAAAGAGTTAAGAGCTGGTTGTGATTTAGGGATAACACCTGATGGTCCAAAAGGTCCTCGTCATACTGTTTCTAATGGTATAGTTGTTATGGCTCAAAAAACAGGTACAAAGATAGTTCTAGTGGAGATTAAACCAACTAAGTATTGGCAGTTTAATAGCTGGGATAGATTTGTAGTTCCAAAACCATTTGGAGTGATAAAATATTATATCAGTGAACCAATAGATATTTGTAATTTAGAATTAGAAGATGCAAAAAATATTATTAAAAATGGCTTATTGAAAAATGAAAACTAAAGTTTTATTTCCTATTTTAGTCACTTCTATTGTTTCTACAATGGCAATCTATTTTTTTTTAGATACATCTTATGAGAAATCAATAAGAGCTAAGTATCATTATGAGATGGGTGAGTATCAAGAGGCATATTCTTTAGCAAAAGAAGCTTTTGATTTGGATGTCTATAATCGGATGGCATCAACTATTATGGCTCAATCAACCACATCATTAAAATATGTTAGATATATAAATATGGGAAAAAAATATATGAGAGAGATTAACAAAATTGCTACTCATGAATACATCACAGCCCAAGATAGAGCGAAGATGAGAATTATTTGTGAGATAATGATCTCTTCATACATAAAATTAGCACCAAGTGTAATTACAGATAAAAAATTAATTAAACAAGCATCTGAGTATAATAATAGGTTTAAAAAACTATATGAAAAAGTTGATAAATAATAAAAGAGTAGAGTTTTTAGAATCTCTTGAAAATTTAAGAGGTTATTCTGATTTAACTATAAAAAGCTATGATGAAACTATACGAGAACTACTGAAATATGTAGAGATAATAGAAGAAAACAAATATATTTTAATAGATTTAATGCCATATAGAATAAAAATATCCAATTTAAAAGCAAAAACTATCTCTAAAAAACTTAGTGCAATTAGAACATTTGTACAATATTTGAATGATAACAATATAGTAGTAAATTTAAAATCTGATACTAGTATAAAAGTTGCGAAAACTCTCCCCAAGCCAATATCTCATAAACATATTTTAGAAGCTTTAGAACTGTGTGATGAACAAGAAAATTTAATTGTAACAATGCTGTATACTTTAGGAGTAAGAATCTCTGAACTTTCTATGCTAAAGGTGGAAGATATCTCAGATGAGTGGATTAGAGTATTAGGTAAAGGTAATAAGCATAGAGATATTCCACTTATAAGTAAAACAAAACTTTTAATAGATGAATATTTAGATACTTATGAAACGAAAACTTTTCTTTTTGAGAAAAATAGTGAAAAATTAAGCGAAAATAGTTTAAGATATATAGTTAATAAAGTATTTAAAAGAGTTTCTCTTAAAGTAACTCCACATCAACTTCGCCACTCTTATGCAACAGAGATGTTAAATAATAGGGCGAGAATATCTGATATTAGCGAACTATTAGGACATTCTAGTATGGCAACAACACAAATATATACTAAGTTAGGTAGTGCATTGAAACAGGAAAACTATAACAAAGCACATCCTCTTGGTAATGGGAGTTAAATTGAATTTTAGTAAATATTTAGAGTTTTTATATCTTAAAGCTTTTATTAATATTATTTCAAATAAAACTACTACTAAAGTATATATAGAGATGTTAAACCATAAGGGTGTTATTGTAAAAAGTGCAGAAGAAAATTTTGAGACATCTACAATAAACCATCAGATGAAAGATTTTATTAAAACTTATATCCAAGAAACACCTTATTATTATATATCTACATTAGATTATTCACCTTTTCAAGGAGCTGTATCTAGTGTTAAAAAAGCAGATGATCAAAATGATAGTACATTTAGGTCTTATGAAGATAGATGGAGTTATAACACTCCAAAAACTAATATAATTGATATGAAAAATAGATATGAAGATATTGGCTTAGATTTTTTATTTTCCCCATTTCCTTTAATAGCTAATTTTTTTAAAGAAAAAATTTCTGATACTTTTACAATGTATGTATTGTTAAGTGAAGATTATCTAACATTAACAATATTTAAACATTCAGAACTAATTTATGCAAGACATATTGAGATATTAATAGAAAATATTAATGATGATATAGATGAATTAGATTTAGGTTTAAATCTCTCTTCGGATGAGGAGAATGATGATGATGGATTTGATGAAATTGAAGATATTGATGAAGAAGATTCTATCGATTTAGATGATTTTGGTGATATTGAGGATTTAGATACAATCGAGGAGATTGAAGAATTTTCTGAGGATGAAGAGGTTGAAGAGAGTTCAGAAGAGCTAGAAGATATTCCTAATGAAAGTATTGATAGTTTTAATAAAGATTATCAAAGATTTACTCTTTTACAAGAGACAATAAATAGTTATTATCATGATAGTAGATATGAGCGAGAATTTATTGAAACTATCTATATCGCTGATGGTATTGGGGTTAGTCCAGATTTAAAAAAATATCTTGAAGAGGAGATGTTTTTAGATGTATATGTGCGTCATATTGATTTAGCATCTGAGATTTGTGAGATGGCAAAGATGGAATTAAAATGAAATATAGTTATATTGTTCCAAGAAAAAAAACAATTTTAAGTTCTGAGATGATTCTAGTCTTAACATTTTTTGCTATAACATTTATGATGTTGATTTTTACATATCTATTTATATTTTATAAAGATTATAGATATATAGAAACTAAAAAAGAGTTAGCAATTGAAAAAGAACAATTAATTAAAAATGTAGAGGATATGAAGTCAAAGATTCTTTTTATACAAGAACAAAAAGCTTTATCTGAAACAATACACACTAAAAATATAGTCTTAAAGGATTCTATAAAAAATATGTTTGATTTAGTTCCACAAAGAATAGTACTTTCTCAAGTACATATTTTAGAAAATGGACTTATATTTTATGGGGTAACACCAACAAAAGATGTATATAATTTTATGCTTTATGCACCATTGAAATCAATTTTTCATAAAACATATACCTCTTTTTATCCAGCTGATGGTGGATGGTTAAATTTTGTTTCTAGTAATTATATTGACACAGAGTTAAGTGATTTGGATATAAAAGATGAGGATATTAACGATGATGAAGATTAATATATCTAGACAATATATCTATTTATTAGCACTATCAATTATACTATTTGTTTTTGTTATTATATTTGCTTTTACTATTTTGATACCAAAGGGAAAAGAGTTTAGAGCAGATAAAGTATCACTAAAAAAAATAAAGGTTGAGCAAAATAGGCATCAAGTTTTTCATGATAAAACATTTGAAGAGTTAAAAGAGTTACAAAGTAAAAATCGAAATATTATTACAGCTTTTGATAGCAAGTTTAATTCTCAAAGATTTGAAAAATATTATGGGAAATATTTTGAAAGATTTGCTTTAAGCGAAAAAAAAATAGTAGATAATAAGTATGATAATTTTGATTTGTATGAAGTTAATGCAAGTTCAAAGATAGATTCGCCTACCTCTTTTTATTCATTTTTAGAGGCTTTAAATAAAGGAGATTGGATAGTTAGTGTAGAGTTTCCAATAATTTTTAAAAGAGATGAAAAGTTGATACACTCATCTTTTAAGATAAAAGTGTATACCAATACTAAAAAAGAGAAAATTACTAAAGATTCAAACAGTAGTAAATAACTCTTTTATAAGTTTAAAAGCATCTTCATTTTCAAAGAGATAAACTCTAAGTTTAGGCTCAACCTTCAAAACCCTCATCTCCTCTTTAAACTCCTTTGGCATCCCAATCTGTTTAGTTGAATATGGAATCATAAAAATATAGCCATTATTAAAACTAACAACAAATTTTCTCCCAACCACAACACAACTGTCTGATTTTAGAAGTTCTCTCTCACTAGCACTCATCATATACAGTTGAGATTTTAGATACTTATCTATAAAAAATATATCAGCCCTTCTATTTTGAGAACTTTTAAAATAGGCAAAATCATCTATTGTTTTTATATCTATTTGCTCTATGAGAGAATCTCTATCCTCATCCAAATAATCAAAACTTTTTTTAATCCCACTAAGATACTTATCTAAAAGTGGCATAGAGTAGTTATGTCTAAAAGAGTTTCTTTTTATATCTTCATCTAAATTAGATTCATCTTCAAAATATTTAAGTTTATTCGCTTTGAGGTAAACTAACAACTCTTTTTTATCAAGATGAAGTAGGGGACGGATTATATTGTAGTTTTCTCTTTGAGAAATTTTTGTCATACCTGCTATCTCAGCACAACCAGCACCCTTGCAAAACTGCATTAGCATCCACTCAAACCTATCACCTAGATGATGAGCAGTGAGAAGATTTTCATAATTATATTCTTTTATGAGTTGCTCAAAAAAATCATATCTTATCTTTCTTGCAGATGATTCAAAGTTTTTTTCTATGGTTGGGGCTGAATAGACAAAACATTTAAGATTATGAATTGAAGCTAACTCTTTTGCATACTCCAACTCTGCAAGGCTTTGTTCTCGTATGTTGTAGTTTACTATCGCTATATCAAATTTTATATTATGTTTAAGAAGCAGGAAGAATAGGGCAGATGAATCTACCCCAGCAGAAAAGGCTAAAAGATTTTTTTTATCTTTTAACTCTAAAAGAGAGTTTTTCTCAAGCATTATCAACCGTAGCAGTCAAGATATCTCCAACTAACTCCGTAACCTTAGCTTTGTATATTTTACCAAACTCTAAATCTTCATCTTTGGTTCTATCATTTACATAAATCTCACCATCAATTTCAGGTGCCCAGATAGTTTTTCTAGCACTAAGCAGATACTCATGCTCATCAGATTCACCATCTATCACTAACTCTATCTCAGTTCCCACTTCAGCTTGAAGTGATTTTTGCATAGATTTTTTTGTGATAGCACCTAAAATCTCAGCTCTCTCAGCTATAACTTCTGCTGATATTTTTTCACTCATATCATAAGCAGAAGTTGTTTCCTCATCAGAATATGAAAATACATTAACTCTGTCAAATCCAAAAGATTCGGCAAACTCACACATCTCATCAAACATCTCTTGAGTTTCATTTGGGTGACCAACTATAAAACTTGTTCTAATGAAAGAGTTAGGAAGTGATTTCATAAAGTTTAAAAGTTCAAGAGTCTTAGACTTACCAAATCCTCTTTTCATCATCATAAGCATCTTATCATTTATATGTTGAATCGGCATATCAAAATAGTTGTGAAATAGTTTACTTTTAGCGATATTTTTAAGTAAAGCAATAGTGGTAGTTGTTGGGTAAAGATAAAGGATTCTAGCAGATTGTACACCCTCTATAAGCTCAATTCTTTGAATCAAAAGTGATAAACCATCTTTAACATTTTGATCACGGAGGTAAGAGCTAGAATCTTGAGATACAAAAGAGAAATCATAATATCCTTTTTTCACAAGAGACTCAACCTCTTTAGCGATAGAATCAAGATTACGAGAGTTAAGTTTCCCTTTAAAAGATGGAATCGCACAGAAACTACAAGCTTGGTTACACCCCTCTGATAGTTTGATATAAGCATGATAAGTTGAACCTGTTACAACTCTTTCAGCTCCATCAATAAGATAAACTTCATCAGAGAATCTACTCTTTTTCTCAGCAAGAAGTTCATCAATATTTTCATAATCACCAACACCTGTAAAAATATCAACTTCAGGAATTTGATTTGCCAAATCATCTTGGTATCTCTCACTCAAACATCCAGCCATAACCAAAACAGAATCTTCTTTTCTAGCTTCATGGAGATTTAGAACAGTGTTGATAGATTCCTCTTTAGCAGCATCAATAAAACCACAAGTGTTTACGATGATAACATCAGCCTCTGATTCATCACTTGTTAGTTCAAAGTTTTGAAGTTTACCCATCATAACCTCTGTGTCAACGAGGTTTTTTGTACAGCCTAAAGATACTATGTGAAGTTTATTACCCATTTTTTTATCGCTTATATTGAATTATTTTGTATTATATTATATAGAATCGTTAATCTTTTTTTGATATAATTTGCATACGAGAGAGGAGTAATCCCCTCTTCATGTTTTAGTTATCCATAAGAGACTTTACAATCTCTTTAACAACTTCAATGATTATCGCAATAATAATCTTTGAAATGTAAATCGCAACCTTTACGGTTTAGGATTTACTAAAACTATATGCACAGCTCTAACTATTGCATATAGCCACAGCAGAACAGTATCAAAATTATATCTAAACTTCATTTGTTCTCCAAAATAAAATCAGCATTAATCAATCTTTTGTTAAAATGTAAAAAAGGCAATAATAAATTTATGAAAATATATGATGTAATAATTTTGGGTGCAGGTGCTAGTGGGTTGATGTGTGGTGCAAATCTTAGTGAGACACTTAATATTGCTATTATAGATGGAAATGATAAACTTGCTAAGAAACTTAAGGTTTCAGGTGGTGGCAAGTGCAATATAACTAATGTTAATGTTAGTGAGTTTAATTATGATGGTGATGAGGAGTTTATATCTTACTCTTTAAGTACATTTAGTAAAAATGATTTACTTGAGTATTTAGATAAAAGAGGTGTTGAACCAGTTATAAGAAAGGGTAGATACTATTTTTGTAAAAATAGCTCTGATGAGATTATAAATATTTTTAAAAAAGAGATACAAAATATAGACTTATTACTATCAAAAACTATTTTAAAAGTTAAAAAAAATGATGATTTATTTAAAATATTTACAAGTACAGGTACATATACAACTAAAAAATTGATTGTAGCAACTGGTGGGAAAAGTTTTAAGAATCTTGGGGCTTCTGAAATTGGATTGGATATTGCAAAAAGTTTTGATATAAAAGTAAAAGAGTTTACTCCAGCATTGGTAGGTTTAACTGTTCAAAAAAATCAATTTTGGATGAGAGAACTAAGTGGACTTAGTTGCTATGTAAATATAGAGGTTGAAAATAAGATTCTAAAAGAGGAGATGCTTTTTGCTCATAAGGGGATAAGTGGTCCAGTAATTCTTTCTGCATCACTCTATTGGAAAAAAGGGAATATTAGTATAAATTTTTTGCCAAATGATAATATAAAAGATTTGATAAATGGCAGTAAAAAACTACTTAGCTCTGTTATACCACTACCAAAAAGATTGTCAAAAGCAATTCTTGAAGCATTAGATGTAAATGATATAGAGTGTAGGAAAATTAATAAAATAGATTTAGAAAAACTTTTAAATATACACTCCTACAAATTTGCACCAGCAGGAAATTTTGGTTTTACAAAAGCAGAAGTTTGTCGTGGTGGAGTTGTTACAAATGAATTAAACCCTATAAGTTTAGAATCTTATAAAGTGCCAAATTTACATTTTATAGGAGAAGTGGTGGATGTTACTGGAGAACTAGGTGGATATAACTTCCAATGGGCATTTTCTAGTGCTTACAGTTGTGCAAATTCTATTGAGTAACACTATTAAACAATAATATAAACAGATTCCTTACAAAATGATTATTTTTTTCATAATTTCTCCATAATAAAGTGATATGATGTATGTAGATATTTATTAAACCATAGAAAAAGGTTGTACAATGAGAATAGTAATTGTAGGTGGTGGAATAGCTGCTGTATATTTAGCAAATAATCTTAAAAAACAAAATTCTCATTTAGAAATTACAGTTCTAAGTGATGAAAAATATCCCCCTTATGACAGAATCCATCTTTGCCGTTTGGTTGATGGTTCAGAATCTATTGATGGAATTGCTCTTCAACTAGACCCCATGGTAAAACTCGAACTCAATCAAAAAATCAATAAGATAGATAAAGAATCAAAGAGAGTATTTTCCGATAGTGCTATGTTTCATTATGATAAGTTAATTATCGCTACTGGTTCACTTCCTATTTCACTTTTTAATATTGATGAAATCTCTAATGTAGCAGTTTTTAGAAGTGCAGATGATTGTGAACTTATTAAAAATAGTGTTGATGGTAGAGAGGTTGTAATAGTGGGAAGTGGTCCTATTGGGCTTGAACTTCTTGAAACTCTTAATGAGATGGAAAATGTTTCAAATATTACTCTTTTACTTCGTGGTAAACATCTTTATAACAAGCATCTTTCAATAGATTCTATAAAAACTATTGAGAATTGCTATACAAATGGTGGAAAAATCAGAATCTCTTATGAAGATGAGATAGTTGATAAAGTTATCCAAGATGGTGAAATCACACTTCTTAAAACTAAAAAGTTAAATATTGAGAATCCATTTTTAATATTTGGAACAGGAATTAAACCAAATATAGAAGATTTTAGAGAAACCTTTGAGTGTAATAAAGGGATTCTTACTAACCTTTATATGCAAAGTGACGATGAAAATATCTATGCAGTTGGTGAGTGTGCTGAGGTAAAAAAGTTTGATTTTGTGGCTGGTCATGTGAAAGAGTGTACAACTCAAGCTGATTGTGCTATCTCTCATATCTTACAAAGAGAACTTAAAGAGTTTGAACTTGAAATAAGCATAGATATGCTTAAAGTTGGTGAGTTTGATTTAGTGGAAGTGAACTCACCTAAGTTTACAGATGAGTATGAGAAGATTCTTATCACCTCTAAAAAAGAGGGAAGAATCGACGAGTATTTTGTAAATGAAGATAAACTCACACGATTTATAGGAATCAATTCTAATGTAGATGTTGGGTATATAGAAACACTCATCAATAGTGGTGAAAAAGTAGATATAAATTACCTTTATGAAAACAGACTTATTGGTGAGAGGGGTAGGCTCATTTGTAGTTGTGAACACACTTATCATCAAGATTTAGTAGATATTGTCACACAAACTGGAATCGCTTCTTTTGGAGAACTCTCTAATTTTTCTGAAGCTGGACGAGTGTGTGGTAGATGTAAAGTGATGGTTCAAGATGTGATAAGAGATTCTCAACATCTCATAGACCCAAATATGCCAAGAAAAACTCCAGAAGATATTAAAAGGGAAAAAGAGATAGCTGAGGTTCAAAAACGACTTGATAAGTTTAATACCTTGAACCCTAGAAATGAACTTACATCGGAAAACTTAGAATCGGCAATGGAATCTTTAGATATTGCAAAATCAGAGGTAAATAGCTGGATCTCAATGGTAACGGCAAATATGCAACTTCATCCAAATTTTGAGCAAGTGATAGAGGGAGCGATTTGTAATCTCAATAAAGTTCCCATTGTTTGGCTTGAACTCTCAGATTGTAGTGGGAACTCTGAAGCCTTTATAAAATCAGCGAATCCAGCTATTGAAGATTTAATATTTGATTATATATCACTTGATTATCATGAACTTCTTATGAGTGCGAGTGGTGATCAGAGTGAATCTATTTTAGAAGATATTATTGAGAATCAAAAGGGTGAATATATCCTTATCGTTGAGGGTGCAGTTCCGATGGCGATGGATGGAAAATATCTTAGAATTGGTTCAAAAGGGGAAACAGGAATCGAATTACTTCAAAAATGTGCAAAAGATGCAGCCTTAGTACTAGCTGTTGGTTCTTGTGCCTTAGATGGTGGAATCGTCGCAGCTGAACCTAATCCAACTGGAGCAGTTGGGGTAAGTGAAGCATTGAAAAGAGATGACATCATAAATCTCCCAGGGTGTCCAACAAACCCAACGAATATAGTGGGAACACTTCTCTCTTATGTGATGTTTGAGGAGTTACCAGCACTTGATAAATTCAACCGTCCACTATGGGCTTATGAGGGTAGAGTTCATGATAATTGTGAGCGAAGAGGTCACTATGAGTTAGGTGAGTTTGTTCAAGAGTGGGGTGATGATGGAGCAAAAAAAGGTTTCTGCCTTTTTGAGATGGGGTGTAAAGGACCATATGCAAATGTAAACTGCCCAACCATGAAATTCAACCAAGGGACAAGCTGGCCAGTCCAAGCAGGACACGGTTGTATGGCATGTACAGAGAAAGGCTTTGTGGATAAGTTTGCTAATGAGAGAAAGTATGAAGAGGATGAAAGCAATGAAAACTAAAAAAATAGTAATAGACCCCATCACAAGAATAGAGGGGCATTTAAGAGCAGAAGTTGAAGTTGATGAGAATGGTGTTGTTCAAGATGCTTTTGTAAGTGGGCAACTTTTTCGTGGAATTGAAATTATACTGAAAAATCGTGACCCACGAGATGCTGGGCTTTTAGCAGGAAGAATCTGTGGGGTTTGTACAAATTCCCATTTTCGTGCAGCTGTTACATCTGTGGAGGATGCATACTCTTTAAAACTTCCCAAGAATGCTGAGATTATTCGTGATTTAATGGCGATGGCTTTGTTTATTCAAGACCATGTGGTACATTTCTATCATCTTCATGCACTTGATTTTGTGGATGTTGTATCGGCTTTAAGTGCTGATGCAAAACTTACATCTAAAGAGGCTCATAAATATCATGAGAGACCTTTTAGAAATTCACATACCCACTACGAAGCCACTCTTGAAAAACTGGGTAATTTTGTAAAAGCTGGAAAACTTGGGCCATTTAGTAATGGTTATTGGGGGCATAGTTATTATAAATTAACACCTGAACAAAATCTTATTATGATTTCTCACTATCTTGAAGCTTTAAAATTTCAAACAAATATATCTAAGGCCGTTGCTATTTTTGGTGGAAAAACTCCACATCCTCAAAGTATAGTGGTTGGTGGAATCACGAGTGTGGCTGATATGCTAAACCCTCAAAGATTAAATGATTATCTTTTCATCATAAAAGAGGCAAAAGATTTCATTGACAGAGCTTATTTACCTGATGCTAAACTTTTAGCTATCGCTTATAGAGATGAGATAAAAGCAGGGGTAGGTCGTGCAAATGGTAACTTTTTATCGGTTGGTGGTTATGAGTTTGATGATAGAAAATTGTTTTGTGATGGTGTGATTCATAATCATGATTTTGAAAATATAGAAGATTTTGATGATAGTAAAATTACCGAAGAGATAGATCGTGCTTGGTATAAAGATGAGCCATTAGAGAATGCGATTGATTATACAGACTTAAATGAAGATGGAAGCCTAAAAACTGCTAAAAATGATGATAAATACTCATGGATAAAAGCCCCACGATATGATGGGAAAGTTATGGAAACAGGACCACTTGCAAGGGTGATTATTAGCTATAAAAGAAAAAACTCTCTTATAAATAGTTTTGTAGATGAGTTTTTAGAAGATACTGATTTAGAATTAATAGACCTATCTACAACAGTTGGTAGAAATGCAGCTCGTGCAATAGAAACAGGTTATATTTGTGAATATATTTTTAAGCTTGTATCAAATCTTATTCAAAACATAAAATATTACGACACAGATACATGGGTGAAATTTGATTTTGAAAAATTAGAAAAAGAGGCAAAAGGGAGAGCATTCTTAGAGGTGCCTCGTGGGACACTTTCACACTTTGTAAAGATAAAAGATGCTAAAATAGAGAACTTTTCTGTAATAGCTCCAACAACATGGAATGCAACTCCTAAAAACTTTGATGGAGTAAGAGGTGCATATGAAGAAGCTTTAGTTGGCTTAAAGATTCAAGATACCTCTAAACCACTTGAAGTTTTAAGAGTGCTTCACTCATTTGACCCATGTTTAGCTTGTGCCGTTCATGTTATAAATTCTCATGGTAAAGAGTTGAGTAATTACAAGATAAAAACAATATTATAAAAATAATAATTTCGGAGTAGTTGATGATAAGTGCAAAAGATTTAAAAAATATAACAAATACTTTAACACTATTATATGTAGAAGATGAAAATGAATTAAGAGAATCTGTTGAGGTGTATCTATGCAAACTTTTTGCTGAAGTTACTGTGGCTAAGGATGGTCAAGAGGGTTTAGAATCTTATAAAACTGGAAAGTTTGATATAGTTATTAGTGATATTCAAATGCCTATTATGGATGGTTTACAGATGTCTAAAGAGATTAAGGAGATTAATCCTGATCAAGAGATTATTATCATATCTGCTTATAGTGAAACAAGTTATTTTTTAGAATCTATTGAGATTGGGATAAATGGCTATATTATAAAACCAATAAACTATACTCAAATGAATCAAGAGTTATATAAATCTGTAAAGAGCTTAACTCAACTAAAAGAAAATATAAATTATAAACTCCATCTTGAAGAGATGGTAACTCAAAGAACAGAAGAGATAGTTGCTATGCAAGAGGATAAAACTAGAAACTTTGAGACAACAATTTTATCTTTTGTTGAGATGATTGAAGATAGAGATACCTATACTGGTGGTCACTCACAAAGGGTTGCCAACTATGCCAAATTAGTAGCAGAGGAGATGGGAATCTCTCAAGAGGATTGTGAGCTTCTTTATAAAGCTGGAATTATTCATGATATAGGAAAAATTGCTACTCCTGATACAATACTTTTAAAACCGGGAAGATTAAATGCACTTGAGTATAAATTGATTCAAGAACATGTAACTGTTGGGTATAAACTTTTATCTAAGATACCAATGTATAAAAAACATGCTGAAATTATTATTGGTCATCATGAGAGATACGATGGTGCTGGTTATCCCAATGGTTTAAAAGGTGATGAAATCTCTATGCTATCACATATTTTACTCATAGCAGATGCTTTTGATGCCATGACAACCAATCGAATCTATAAAGGTAGAAAAACTTTAGAGTATGCGATAGATGAATTGAAAGATTTAGCAGGTAAACAGTTCCATCCTGAAGTAGTAAAAAGTGCAATAAAAGCATTAGCAAATATTGAATTACCAGAAGCAGTAACACAATTACCAAAAAGTGATATTGAAAAAGAGAGATTTTCTTATTTCTTCCGTGATCAAGTAACTGAGGCATATAACAATGATTATCTTAATTTCATACTTGAACATAATATTTTAGATAATGAATTTGCTTATATATATAAATTTTATTTACATGATTTTAATAGTTTTAATAATTCACATGGTTGGACTGAGGGGGATAAACTTTTAAGTGCTTTTGTGAAATATTTAAAAGATAGTTTTCCTCAAAGCACTATCTTTAGAGTTCACGGAGATGATTTTATTTTAATGACAAAAGAGAGTATAGATATAGATATGGATGAGATTAAAGAGTTGAATATTTTTAAGAATAATAAAATCACTGTTACAAAAGAGAGTGCTAGTTTAGAAGATAAAAATATTGAAGATATTAGAAAATTAGAGCTATTAATATAAAGCTACAACAGTATGAAAGTGAAACTTACAAGGGATAAAATATGCAAGAACTGTTTTACATAAAATTACAAGAACTAAATCAATACTATATAAAGATTATTATCCTTGTAAGTGCTATTATTTTAATGTTGTTGTCTTGGAGTATTTATAATGAATATGAGCATAAAAAAATATCTGCATTAGAACATGCAAAAAATACATTTGAAAAAGATATGATGTTTAGAGAATGGGTGGCTAGTCATGGTGGTGTATATGTTCCACCAACAGATAGAACACCTCCAAATCCATATCTAAGTCATATTCCAAATCGTGATTTAATTACAACTACGGGAAAAAAATTGACTTTAATGAATCCAGCATATACATTAAAACAACTTATGACAGAATATAAAGGGATGTATGGTGCTAAGGGTCGTATTACAAGTTTAAACCTTTTGAATCCTAAAAATAAAGCAAATGAATGGGAAGTAAAAGCACTTCAAATATTTGAAAAAAAGAAGCAATTAGAGTTTCATGAATTTTTAAAAAAAGATAATAAAGAATATATTTATTATATGCATGCTTTAGTAACTGAAGAATCTTGTTTAAAATGTCATCTACATCAAGGATATAAAGTTGGCGACATACGGGGTGGAGTTTCTATTGTTATCCCTATGGAAAAATATAATAGAGATTTCTACAATACTATAAAAGATATATTTTTAATTTATATAGTTGTTTATTTGATTGTTGTTTTTGGAATTCGCTATACACATAAAATCCTAAAACTATCTATTTTAGAACAGGAAAAACTATATGTTGAGAATCAAAAAAAAGAGGAGATAATGTTAGCACAGTCAAGAAATGCAGCAATGGGTGAGATGATTAGTATGATAGCTCATCAATGGAGACAACCAATTTCTGTAATAGCAATGTGGGCAAACAATATCACTGCTGATGTTGATATGGAGACATTAAATAAAGAAGATTGTAAAAAATATGCAGATAATATAGTTGCTCAAACTAAACATCTTTCACAAACTATTGATGATTTTAGAAACTTTTTTAGACCTGATAAATCAAAAGAGACTATTCTAATAAAAGATGTAATGGAAGATTGTTTATCTGTTATTGAAAAAAGTTTACAAAATAATAACATTCTTATTGAAAGAAATTATGAAAATTTTATTGAAGTGAATATATATTCGAGAGAATTAATGCAGGTATTTATTAATATTATCAAAAATGCAAAAGAGGCACTCATTGATAATAAAATTAAAAATGCAAAAATAACTATTAAGATTTATGAGGATGATTATTCTGTTATTTCAGAGATAAGAGATAATGCACTAGGGATAAAACCTGAAGTGATTGGAAAAATATTTGACCCATATTTCACCACAAAAGGTGTAAAGTCTGGGACAGGTTTAGGTTTATATATGTCAAAAACAATAGTTGAAAAGCATCTCAATGGAACAATAGAGGTGAAAAATATAGATGATGGTGTATCTTTTGTAATAACAATACCAAAAAAATAATTTAGGAAAGGGAAAAAAATGAATCAAGAGATAAAAGAGTTAAAAGAGAAAGTTAAGGATTTGCATATTTTGTATAGTGAAGATGAGGAGGAGATGAGAATAGGAACGGAACTATTTTTAAATAAATTTTTTACCTCTGTTGATTCTGCTTGTGATGGGCAAGAGGGCTTAGATAAATTTAAAGAAAAAGAGTATCAAGTGGTTTTTACAGATATTATGATGCCAAATATGGATGGTTTGAAGATGCTGAAAAACATAAAAGAGATAAATGAAAATATTTTCACAGTTACTCTAACTGCCTCAGAAGTAAGAGAAGATAAAATCATAGAATCATCAAATTTATATTTTAGAAAACCTATCACATATGAAAATATGATTACAATTATGAGAGAGATTGTCAATAAGTTTCATTTATAATGAGTAAAAAAAATAAAACAATTATTTTACTAAGTATATTATTTATATTTATTAATTCAGGTGTATATATAATTACCGAGATAAATAAAGAACAGAGAATCCAAAGTGTTTTAGATACTCATCTTGTTAAATTAAAAACTAATTATGAGTTGCTTATGCATTATCAAAAAGTGACAGCTGATGCTGCTTATCAATCAACAATAAATAAAAAAGATGTCATTGATATTTTAAAAAAAGTTAAGAAAGCAGATAAATATGAATTAGATATTTTAAGAGAGAAACTATTTGATATATTAAAAGATAAATATAAAATACTTAAATCAAAAGGTGTTTTACAATATCACTTTGTATTAGAAAATAATGAAGTTTTTTTAAGGATGCATAAGCCTAGTAAATATGGGGATAGTTTATCTCATATCCGTTATAGTTTTGAATATACCAATAAAACTCACAAACGAATAAGTGGTTTTGAAAAGGGCAAAACAACACATGGTTTTAGAAATTTATATCCAATTTTTGATGAAAACAATAATTATTTATGTTCTCTTGAAATATCATTTTCAAGTGATTATCTTCAAGATAATTTAACTAATATAAGTAAAATTCATTCACATTTTTTAGTTAATAAACATATTTTTGATGTGAAAGCTTGGAAAAGAGATGATATGATTTTGGAATATACCCAAAGTTTTGAAAATGATGATTTTATGATGAGTGTAATGGAAAGTGATTATAAAAAAGAGCATATAGTTCAAAATATTAAAAGACTTAAACCAATCAAGGAACAAATTCGTGAAAATATGGAAAAAGAGAAAGAGTTTAGTTTATATACTCTTTTTGATGATACATCTCTTGTAGTCTCTTTTTATCCAATCAAAAATATTAAAGATAATAAAACAGTTGCATGGATAGTCTCTTATGATAATGATGATTTTATAGATATGACATTAAAAATGAATCTATATTTTCAACTTACAATTTTTATTATTTTCTTGATTCTATTTTATTTTGTATATATTGTACTTAATCAAAAAGAGATACTAGATATGCAAGTAAAAGAGAAAACAAAAAAATTGTTGCAGAGTGAGCAAAAACTTCAACTTCTAAATGAAAGTCTTGAGATGAGAATAGTGGAAGAGGTAAAGAAAAATCAAGAGAAAGATAGGATATTGTTTCAGCAATCAAAAATGGCATCAATGGGTGAGATGATAGGAAATATAGCCCATCAATGGAGACAACCAATAGCGATAATATCTATGTGGGCAAATAATATTATTGTTGATGTTGATATGGAAGAGGTTGAGAATGAAAACTTAAAAAAATATGCGAATAAGATAAATGAACAAACTACACATCTATCCCAAACAATAGATGATTTTAGAAACTTTTTTGCCCCAAACAAAGAGAAGGTAATTTTTAATCTAAATAACAGTATAGACAAAACGATGTCTCTCTTAAATGCTTCATTTAAAACACATAGTATAGAGGTTATAAAGAAGATAGAAGAGTTGGAGATATTAGGCTTAGAAAATGAGTTTACGCAAGCGATGTTAAATATAATAAAAAACTCAAAAGATGTTTTAGTGACACTACCTAAAGAGAGTAGAAGATTGATTTTTATAAATATATATCTAAAGGATAGTAATATAATTATAGAGATAAAAGATAACGGTGGGGGAGTACCAGAAAATATAATGGATAAAATATTTGAACCATACTTCACAACAAAACATAAATCACAAGGTACGGGAATAGGGCTGTATATGACAGAAACTATTATCACTAAGCATTTTAATGGCAAGATTTTAGTGGATAATGTTAAATATCAGTATGATGGAGTTACTTATACTGGTGCTAGATTTATTATAAAGTTACCAATAAAATAAAATAGGCACTTTTGATATAACAT
>Ga0256842_1001387_pt1 | contig 19423 bp, 19 predicted proteins | sample 4559240metaG_FD_185973 | JGI IMG/M metagenome (GOLD analysis project Ga0256842, IMG submission 185973) | Hydrothermal vent microbial communities from Guaymas Basin, Mexico - 4559-240 | ecosystem: Environmental > Aquatic > Marine > Hydrothermal vents | place: Mexico: Guaymas Basin | collected... | reverse complement strand
TAAACGCCTTCATCTCATCTTGAAAAGCAACCACTCCATCCTTGAACTCCTTCATCTCATCTTTGAAGTCCTTCATCTCATTTTGAAAAGCAACAACACCATCTTTAAACACTTTCATCTCATCCTTAAACGCCTTCATCTCATCTTGAAAAGCAACCACTCCATCCTTGAACTCCTTCATCTCATCTTTGAAGTCCTTCATCTCATTTTGAAAAGCAACAACACCATCTTTAAACACTTTCATCTCATCCTTGAACTCCTTCATCTCGTTTTTAAAGTCCAGCATCTCATCTTTAAATGCCTTCATCTCATCTTTGAAGTCCTTCATCTCGTCCTTAAACTCCAGCATCTCATCCTTGAAATCCTTCATTTCATTCTTAAATTCAAGCATCTCATCTTTAAAATCCTTCATCTCGTCCTTGAAATCTCTCATCTCGTCGCTCAATCTAGCTATCTTCATCTCAGTTATTCTTGACTGACGTGCAAGCTGGATGAGTGCATCCTCAAGTATATTTACTTTTTCCTTAAGGGCTAATTCTTCCATTTCCATAGCCTCTCCAATACTCAGAATAGTTGGTAGTTTAATAGCAAGGATCCAATATCCTCTTACCTCTTCAATTCCTTCTTATACTATAAAAAAAATCAACCTAACACAAATCAAAAAGTGCATTTATTGTAGCAGCAACAATTGGGGACCCACCTTTTCTGCCTTTAAGCACAATATATGGAGCGATTGAGCGAGAAATTAATTCTTCTTTTGACTTAGCAGCGCCCACAAAGCCAACCACCATTCCAAGAATAAGGGCTGGTTTCACCTCTCCTTTTTCCATTAAATCAATCAAATGAAATATAGCAGTTGGAGCATTACCAATTCCAAAAATAATATCTTTTCCAAGTCTTGCAGCCTTTTCAATAGCAACCATAGACCTTGTGCAATTTCTAATCTTTGCCTCTTTAGCAACATCTTCATCTGATACAAAACATTTAACCTCTACATTAAATTTTTTAAGCCTGGCCTTGCTAATTCCTGCTTTTGCCATATTGGTATCTGTAACAATTACACAACCATTTTTTATTGCCTTTTTCCCCATCTCTATGGCATCAGGATGAAAAACTATATTATCTAACACATCAAAATCTGCAGTAGTATGGATAATCCTCCTTACGATCTGCCACTTTTCATTGGAAAATGGAATACTACCCTTAATCTTTTTTGTCTCTTCCTCTATTATTTCAAAAGACCTTTTCTCAATCTCTTCAGGACAAATTATATTTAACATACTAACTCCTATAAAATAAAAAATATTCCATCTCAGCTTATTTACCTTTTCTTGAAATTATCAATGTCCAATATAATGCCTTTTTATTTAATAGATCTTCAATGTTATATATAACTTCCTGGTCAGCAAATCCACATCTTTTAACAGCTACGCTAGAATTTAACCTACCTGTCTCTTTTAAAGCAGCATAAATATCTTTAATATTTTTGTAGGCCTTTAAAAAAATAATATTGTCAGATATAATTGAGAGTCTTCTTAAATGATCACCACCTTTAACCCCTGATACTACAGTTAACACCTCCTCACCTTCAGCAAGTACTGTCTTAGTAACTGCTGCAGATGCCTGATAAGATGTAATACCAGGAATTATTATTATTTCAACATCTGGAGCAATCTCTTTAAAACATCTCAATATATACCCAAATGTGGAATATGTTAAAGGATCTCCTACTGTCAAAAAAGCTACATCCTTACCATTATATACATCTTCTTTTATCCTTTGAGCATGTGAGCGCCAGTATTTCTCTGCCTCTTGTGTATCTAAAACCATAGGAAAGGCTAAACAAATGCATTTAGTAGTATTTGGAATATACTTTGATGCAATATCAAATGCAATTGAATGGTCATTTTTGGTAGATGATGCAGAATATATCACATCTACCTGCTTTAGAATTTTTATAGCCTTTACTGTTATTAAGTCTGGATCTCCTGGTCCTACACCTATACCATATAACTTCCCTTTTTTTTCCATAATGACCTCTCCATCAAAACTAAGCTTATTTTTTATAATATTTTTTAAGTACATTTTGAATACGTTGTTTAACCTTATTATCATAATAATTTGGATATAAAATATGGCCTATTTCATATATTCCCATCAAAAGCCTGATGGTAGGTCTAGATGTAATTTCCTCAGGTACAAGATATATCTCATTATTCTTCACTGCTTTGATTATATTAAAACCTGGCTCATTTTTTATATCTTTTATTCTTATCCTATTCATACGGCCTCGTTGTGCCAAAAAAACATCTATTTCCCTAGCATGAGACAATATTTTCTCTTTGCCATAATCTGCTATATTTGAATTTCTTACTTCATATGCATCCTGGGCTATATTTATTCCACCAGCAGTTTTCAAAACAAAGATTGGTATAGAATGTGGGGCAAATGTCTTAAATTTCCTATGTATAGACTCAAAATAAACCCTTTTTTTGTGTCTTATTTTTTTATTTATTGAATGAAAAAATTCTATAGTATCTCTAAAATCTGCAATCATTTGTTCTGCATTTTCTTTTTTTCCAATAATTAAACCTAATGCTTTCCAGTAGCTATATAGAGAAGATATATTATTTGGTTGTATTGAAATAACAGCTATATTTTCTTTTTTAAATTTTTTAATTAAATTAGGATATCCAAATTCTATCATTGGCCTGATTAATATTAAATCAGGTTTAACTACTAAAAACCTTTCAATCCCAAAATGATAAGAAAATTTTGGTTTGTTTAATATATAAGGTGGATATGTATCACTTATAGATATACCCACTATGTTTTTATAACCATTTAATGCACATAGATTTTCTGTATGCGCTGGATATAGAGAAATTATTCTATTAAATGGCTTAATTATTTTTATATGTCTTCCTCCATCATCAATTATCATGTTATTTTTTATTTTAAAACTATAGACCCATGTTGAATAGACTACAAATAAAAATAAATTGATGATTAAAAATTTTCTTACATTATTTTTTCTTTTCATACTTATACCTCCTGTTTGTAAATATTACTTGATAACAATTTAACTTTTCTTCAAAACGAAGCATTACTTCTACTTCAAATATCTGTTCTAAAATATCTTCACTTATAACTTCAACTGTAGGACCGCCTACTATAATCTCACCATTTTTTAAAAAAATTAATTCATCACAAAAAAATAATGCCTCATTTATATTGTGAAACACGCATATTACAGTTCTATTGTTATTAATTACTCTTTTTTTGAAACTCTCTAAAATCCTTAAACTGTGCTTTACATCCAAATTAGATGTTGGTTCGTCCAATAGAAAAATTGGTGTATCCTGAGCTAGGGCCCGTGCTATCATGACCCTTTGCCTTTCACCACCACTTAGTTCAGTTATCAATCTGTGTTTGAACTTAAATATATCAATTTCCCTTTGTATTTGTTCAACAATTTCAAGATCTCTTCTTGTTGGTAATGAAAATCTCTTAATATATGGATACCTACCCATGGTCACTATTTCATCAACACTAAATGGGAAATTAAAAGTAAAACTTTGGGGCACATATGATATCTTCTTTCCAATTTCTGATTTTTTTATTTGTTTTATATGTTTTTTAAATAAAAATACATTGCCTTTCTCTGGAGTCTTAAAACCAAGCAATATATCTAGCAATGTAGATTTTCCACTTCCATTTGGGCCCAAAATACCATAAAATCTACCTGGATAAAACTTAAAACAAATGTCTTTTAAAACAGGAAGATCTTGGTAGGAAAAGGAAACATGATCTACTTTTAAGATTTCACTAACCACTTTTAAAAACCTACCTGTTTTTTTCTAAAGATATAACAGAAAAATGGACCGCCTATTAGGGCCGTAAGCACTCCTATTGGAACTTCTGTAGGGAGAATGGCCCTGGTCAGGGTATCAGCCATAGTGAGCATTATAGCCCCGCATATCAGCGATATAGGCAAAAGTTTTAAATGATTCGGACCTACTATTGATCTCATCATATGGGGAACAAGCAAACCAACAAAACCAATAATCCCTGAAAATGAAACGCAAACACCAGTTAAAAGAGAAGCAAATACAAGCAATAATATACGCACCCTATTTGGATCTACACCCATTGATAGGGCTGTTTTTCCCCCAAGGCTAAGCAAATTAAGTTCTCTATAATAAAAGATAAATACCCCAAAGGATATAATAAGAGAGACCATAATTAACAATGCACTTGTCCATGTAGATGATGCAAAACTCCCTAAAAGCCAAAACACAATAACTGAGACCCTCTCCTGGGCAAGGTATTTACAAAAGCTAATACCAGCAGAGAGTATTGCGGAAACAATAACACCTGATAGGATCAGATTGTTTGAAGAAATTCCGCCACTAGAGGTAGATGAGAGATATATAACTACAAATAGAGTTATAAGCCCAAAAACAAATGCGAAAAAAGGCACACTATAGATCCCTAAAAAGTTGAACCCAAAAAGCAAAGCAACTGATGCTCCAAAGGCAGCGCCTGCAGAAATTCCCAAGGTGTATGGATCTGCTAAGGGATTTAAAAGGATGCCCTGAAATACAACTCCACAAATAGATAGAGAGGCGCCAACTAAAGCAGCACAGATTATACGGGGTAGTCTAACGTCCCACACAATGGAATAGTGGATCCTGGAAATATCATGATATTTTATGCCACTGATCTTAGATAAAAGGATCTTAATAACTTCAAAAATAGGGATCTTTACAAATCCAAGACTAAGGGAGGTAAATATGGTAAAAAGCAAAAGAATACACGCAAAAATAAGTTGAACATAAAATTTTTTCATAAAAAAATCCCAGTTTGTCTTTTTTATGACAAACCAGGATGTCCCATTTTCATCCAGGTTAAAAAATATCTTACCCTTAAAGGGCAAGATATGGTTCCATTCAGGCAGGTCTTCTGACTCTAGGGATCATCCTACTCACTGCGCCTTCCCACCTCGCACCTAAAAGAGTTCTAAGTTCTATGTTCAAGGTTAAAACCTAGGTGCTATGGCAGTGGCCCTTGCAGCTTTCGTCCCCCTATCACAGCGATGGGTTCGTTCCCGATTTTCACGGGATTCCCTTTTAAGCCTAAATAGACACCTGAATGGTATATAATTCCCAAATTTGAAATTGAGTTATTTGATAATAAATAAAAAAAAAATCTTCAAGCAAAACTTAACACATTAGAATATATCCTTTTCTTATAAGGATAATTTCTTATGACCATTATATTGATCTCTGATATTTCTCCTCCTATCATAAATTTAGTTGTCAAAAATAAAAACTTATCTTATAAAAAATTCCGCCTTTTTAAATAAGGGGAGAAAAAAATGAAGACCTATTTAGAATGCATTCCTTGTTTTGTTCGCCATGCCCTTGACGTAGGAAAAATTACTGGAGCTGATGAAAAACTTCAAGAGCAATTAATGAGAGAAGTGCTTGTAAGTTTAAGCAAAATAGATATGTCAAAACCACCACCCTATACCGCAAAATATATCCATTCATTAATTAGAAAAATAACCAATAACCCAGACCCATATAGAGAAATAAAAATCAGACATAATAAATTAGCAACAAAAATATATCCAAAACTAAAATCAATGGTTAAGGACTCTCCAGATCCCATAAATACTGCCATGAGGCTTGCCATGGCAGGAAATGTTATAGATCTTGGAGTAAAAAATAATATTACCGAACAAGAAATAGAAAAATCTATTTCTCAAGTTGTGTCACATCCTATTGTGGGAGATTTTCAATTATTTAAAAAAGAAATAAAAAATTCAAAAAATATCCTCTATCTAGCAGATAATGCTGGTGAAATAGTATTTGATAAAATATTTATCGAAGAAATAGGACCTGAAAAAATTACGCTAGCAGTTAGAGGTGGCCCTATTATAAACGATGCAACTATCTATGATGCTGAATTTTGTAATTTAGACAAAATTGTCAATATTATAGACAATGGATCAGATGCACCAGGAACTATTTTAGAAGAGTGCAAACAAGAATTCTTAAATATATTCTGGAACTCGGATTTAATTATTGCAAAGGGTCAGGGAAACTTTGAGAGTTTAAGCGATGTAAAACACAATATCTTTTTCTTATTTAAAGCAAAATGTAATGTTATTGCAAATCATGCGAATGTTCAGGTGGGCTCTTATGTATTGACACGACCACTTAAAGAAGATAAAAATTATTTAAAAAATAAAGGTGCTTAAAGGAGGTCCCTATGCCAACTTATGAATATGAATGTATAAATTGTGGATATAAATTTGAGATAAAACAATCCATCTCTGATAAGCCCATAAGTAAGTGCCCCCAATGCGGAGGCACGGTAAAACGCTTAATCAGCGGAGGAATGGGATTTATTTTAAAAGGATCAAACTCTTCTGCACCCCATAGAAGACAGGGAAAAGAATGTAGATTCGAAACTACTGGAAGGACCTGTTGTGGCAGAAGTGAGCCGTGTGGAAAGTGCCATTAAAAAACTATTTAAAAAATCAAAACTCCTTGGACCATCCAACATTTGCAAATTCAAACCTCTCTTTAAACCTCATATAGCAGTGGGAAGCAGCAACAGGACCTGTGCAATGTGAAACTGCCACAAGCTCAACTGAAAAACGCTCAAGCTCATCTAAAATATTGTTTAATTCCTCTCCTGGTGGGAAAAATCCAAGGTGGGTGCCACCAATTACACCATAAAATTTTTTATACCCTGTTTTTTTTGAAAAATATCTCAGAATATTAACAACCCCACTGTGTGCACATCCAAGTAATACAACAGGTCCTTTGTCTGTTTCAATAAGTAAGCTTATATCATCGTTAAATGGATCTTCAATATATTGACCATCATCTGTTTTTACAACAAGACGTGTGTCTTTTATGGCAAATTTCTCTTCCTTTGGCACCTCGCCTGAAAAATAAATTCCCTTTGAAATCTCTGTAAATTCTTTTAGATACACAAATTCAGCTTTAAGAGAATCTTCTAATATTTGTTTTTTAAATTTAATCCCAATATACACATAGTCACTTCCTTTTGGAGTATTAAGTTTCGCATATTTTGCCCCAAAACAATCAGGGTGAAGATACACCTTTGCTCCCCTTGGGGGATATAAAGCATCTATAAGTCCACCTGTGTGGTCGTAATGCCCATGAGAAATTACTATCTTGTTAATCTCTTTAAAATCAACGCCTAAGATAGATGCATTGTGTTTTAAAGTAAAACCCTGCCCTGTATCAAATAAAATTTTTTCTCCGTCCTTTTCAATTAGGGCAGAAAATCCATGTTCACCAATGAGTCCAAACATAGCACCTGCTGTATTTTCACATAATATTGTAATTTTTGTGGACATAACATACACCTCCTCTTAGAATGCGCATATATTTATGCACATTTAATGGTTAAAAAAACAAAAAAAGGGACGAATCTTTTCGTCCCTTTTTACCAAATTTTCATTGTTTTTACCAACCCTATTTTTCATCCAATTTAAGTATTGGCTCTAGTATCTTTAAAAGGGCCTTGGCTGCTGGTGAGTCTTGATGATATTTAATAAAAACATCGCCACTATCTCCAGCCTCAACCAATTTGGGATCTAGGGGTATCTTTCCAAGAAACTCAACTCCTGTCTCTTTTGCCAAAGCCTCCCCTCCGCCTGATTTAAAGATATCTACCTCTTTACCACAATAGGGACACACAAAGCCACTCATATTTTCAATAACACCTATTATGGGATTCCCTGTGTGACGACAAAAATTAATTGATCGCCTCACGTCATCAACTGCCACGTCCTGTGGAGTAGTCACTATAACTGCACGGGCCTCTTTTCCCATAAGTTGCATAACAGAGAGGGGCTCATCCCCAGTGCCAGGAGGACAATCCACTACAAGATAATCTAAAACTCCCCAAACCACATCTGCTATAAATTGTTTTATAACTCCCATTTTAAGTGGGCCTCTCCATATCACAGAATCTTCTTTGGAAGGGAGTAAAAATCCTAGGGAAATTACAGATAAATTTTTAGACCACGCAATTGGATACATTCCATTTGCGCCAACTTCAGGCCTTGCCCCATCCAATTTTAGTAAGCGTGGAATAGATGGACCATGGACATCAACATCCATAAGTCCTACTTTTTTACCTTTTAAAGATAACCCAACAGCTATGTTTGCTGCAATTGAGCTCTTTCCAACTCCACCTTTACCTGAAAGAACTACTATTTTATGTTTAATCCTGCTAAGTGTTTGCTTTAATTTCTTATCTCTAAATTCTTCACAAGTTCCTTTTTTAGAACAACTCTCACACTCTTTTTTCTCCATTTCACACTTATTCTCACTCATAACTATACCCTCCTCTTGTTAAACACACGCAAACTAAGCCCACTAGAAAATATATAAGACCGTTGCGCCACCTTGTAAAGAAAAAAAGTTAACATACTCTAACTTTTTTAAAAGGCTTTAACTTCACACTATCTCTGTTTTTGCATTTTTCTATAATAATCACCAATTGCCTCATGCAATGTATTTGCTGCAAGGAATGCACAATGATGATGATCTTTAGGCAATCTTGGAAGTTGTATAAGAATATCTTCTCCAGATATTTTTTCAGCTTCTTCCAATGGTTTTCCATGGGCCAGCTCACACACAAGGGATCCACAAACCACAGTAGCGATACAACCGTCTGTCCAGTATGAAATCTCATCTATTTTTCCATTTTTGACTTTTATCAAAATTTCCACACTATCACCACAACTCCCAGTAAGTTTTCCAATACCATCCCCTTTTTCTAATACATTAAAGTATTTTAAATTCTTCCATATCTCAGCTATTTTTTTCCCATAGGTCTCTTCTACTTTTTTATCTATATCAATTTGTAGTCCTTGACAAAATTCATCTAACTCATCCATAGTTTTTCCTCCTTATAATTTTACTTCCTATACTCAATAGGATCTTTGATATTGGCCTCTTTAAATCCTTTAAGTCTAAGTTTACACGCTGGACATTTTCCACATGCAGGTCTTACTCCCTCATAACAGGTATGTGTGTACTTATACCAATCTAATTTTCCAAGCTCTTTCATAAGCAGAACTGTGTCTTTTTTTGATAAATACATAAGAGGAGTATGTATTTCAAATGAAGAGTCAACTGCCAGCTCTAATGTGGCGTTTAAAGACTTAATAAAAGTATTTCTACAGTCAGGATAGCCACTAAAATCTGTCTGAGATACACCTACCACTATGTTCTTTATGCCATAAATATACGCAATGGAAGCTGCAGAAGAGATAAAAAACAAGTTTCTAAAAGGGACAAATGAAGCTGGAAGGTCTTTATCCAAATCAAAAGGCCTATTTAAATCCCCTTGATTTTTTATGAGATTACTTTCAGTTATCTGGGAAAAAAGTTGGTCTATTTTTATCTCAAAGTGTTTTACACACCCAGCAAGCTCGGAAAGTTTTTTCGCACACTCAACTTCAATTATGTGTCTTTGTCCATATATAAAACAAACACTAAATATCTTTTTAAATTTTTCTTTTGCCCAGGCAAGACAGGTTGCTGAATCCTGCCCTCCAGACAAACACACAATTGCATATTCTCTGTTGGTATGTCTCACCCTCATCCACCCCACTATTATTTTCCTGGGTGAGACATTAAGACCCATTTTAAGGGAGGTCAAGGGATTTTAAGCTAAGTTTCTATCTTGGGAAGTCTTGATCTAAATAACACTTACCCTGTTTCTTCCCCTCTCCTTTGAGTTATAAAGGGCATCATCAGCATCCTTTAAAACTGCTTCAAAATTTTTGTCGGCCCTGGGATCAAATTCAGAAATTCCAATACTAATAGTAATTTTTACTTGCTTTCCATTATCTATTATAAAATTATGATTTTCAACTCTTTTCCTCAGTCTTTCAGCAAATATGTGAGCACTCTCTTTATTGGTATGGGGCAATATTACGAGAAATTCCTCCCCCCCATAGCGAATTACGTAGTCAATTTCCCTTGCATTATCCTTAATTATATTCGCCAGTTGATTTAATACCAAATCTCCTGCACCATGCCCAAATCTGTCATTTATATCCTTGAAGTGATCTATATCAATCATCACTACACTGAATTTTGATCCAAGCCTTTCATGCCTTTTTATTTCCTGTTTAATTATCATGTCAAAATAATGACGATTACCAACACCAGTTAGAGAATCTACATAGGCAAATGAGGATAGCTTTTCGTATTCCAGGGCCCGTTGAATGAGCAAACAAAAATGGTCTATAGCCATCTCCAATACAGCAAAATCATCATATCCCATATGAGTTGTATCTATAGAAATGAAAACTTTAAAATTTTGCAAAGATGGAGATACATCCACAATTTCCCAATCTTTATTGGTTTGAACCTCTATTTCCAACGCTACAACCTCTAAACTATTTTTTAGGTTTAGTTTTTTCTCTACATAATTAATCCAAAAATTCTTATTATTAGTGACATAGAATTTATAACCATTATTTTCTCCAGGTATTAAAATACAAAGACTATTAATGGCAAAATAATCTCTAATCTTTAAAAACCCTTTTTCTAAAATTTCTTTTACTCTTAGAGGGGGTGTTACTGTTTTAAAAAAGTCGTCTAAAAAATCTAGATGATTTGCCTTTCTAAAATAGAGATCCTTGTACAAGGCAATCTCTTTTTTTAAATTTGAAATAAAATTGTATATTCCCTTTGCTTCATCTATGATCCTTTTTAACTCATCCTTTTCTTTCAGCAATTTAGAAGAAATTGCTACCACGCATTCTGTGAATATATCAGAGTCACCAAAAAAAGAGTTTTCAATTTTTTTTATGTAAAATTTTTTTAAAGAGGTATCTCTCATACTATTAGATAACCTTATCCAATGTCTCCAAGGGATCAAGATCACAAAAGCCTCTTTATTACCAAAAAAATCCCCAAAAGAATCTCCTTTTTTGGATTCTAGAAAGGTAATTTCATGGCGGTCAATTATACTGAAAATCTTATTTTTTTCTTCCTCATTAAAATCAATTCCAATGACCTTTCCCTGCGATCCAATTGTGTTTTTCATATTCATCCCTCTTAATTTAGGATTGTTAGATTGTTAAAAAATGGAAATCAGGAATTTTTTGCTTTTAAAAGGACCTTAGCAATTAAAATACCAAATTAGTGATGATATGAGGAATTTATCAAAATTTGGTAGGCTCTGTATATTTGTTCTAATAGGATTATTCTAGCCATTTCATGGGTAAAGGTAAGTGGTCCCAGACTAAGTAAAAAATCAGATTTTTTCTTAATATCACAAGAAAGGCCATATGGTCCGCCAACAACAAAACATGGAATTTTGTTTGGTAATTCTGTCCACATTGTCAATTTTTTGGCAAAATCTACAGAAGTTAAAGACTTCCCCCTCTCATCAAGGAGAATCAAAAAATCAGAAGGTAACACTTTTTTTAAAATTTCCCTGGACTCAAAATTGACCCTCTCTTCTATGCCACCCTTTTTAGAATCCTTGGCTACTATTAATTCTACCTTAAAAAAATTACGAATCCTCTGAAGGTAAAAATTTTCTGCTTTTTTCCAAAACTCCTGTTTGACCTTACCTACAAAAATAAACTTTATTCGTCTTGCCATATTAAAAAAAACTCTATATTTTAGAGTTCCAGGATGTATGAAGATTTCAGTATGATATCAAAGAATAAAAAAAATATAATGTCAACAACAATTACTTCTAAACTTATTAGATTCAAAGGGCTAATTATATTTTTCCTATCCCTTGCATGTTTGATCATTCCATCAAGGGCATTTTCACAACATATAACTTTAGAAAATATTATTTTAAATACCAGTAATAAAAACGTCAGTATCCAGATATCCCTTGATGTAACTGAGCCAGATAAACTTCAAAAAATAATCAAGGAGAACAAATTTCAGGTAGTGTTTTCCTATCATATAGAAATTCAAAAAAAAGTTAAATTCTTTTTTGACAAAACAGTGTTTAGTAAAGATCGAGAATTAAATATATTTTTTAATCCCATAAATAACAAATTCTCCATAAGAAAAAAAAATAAGTTAATTTTCTCTACAGACTCTATAGATAAACTACTTGAGAAAATATCAACTATAAATCTCAAACTACCAATATGGAGAAGACCAACTGGTAAAAAAAAATATGTCCTTATACTAAAATTTAGCCTTAAAAAAAAGGTGCCTTATTGGATTGAGAAGACACTTTTTTTCTGGAATTTTGATATAACGCCTCCATCTAAATACTATATTGATTTTAAGTTTTAAATTTACTTATGAAATATATAAACATTCCCAAAAAGACTAAACTTGAATTTTTAATCATATTCATATCTGTAGTATTAATTATACTCTTCAGTTGGATTGAACTAAAATTTTTTGGAGTTAATTCATATCTTTTTTTTGTTGTATTTAATTTAAATATAATCCTTTTATTAATAATATTATTTTTAGTTATTCGAAATAGTGTTAAACTATTTTTAGATAGAAAGAGAAACGTAGCTGGATCAAGGTTAAGAACTAAATTGGTCCTTTCATTTATAACTCTATCTTTTATACCTACTATATTAATGTTTTTGATTTCTGTAAAATTTGTTCAAACTTCAGTTGATTATTGGTTTAGAAATCAAATTGATAATTCCTTAAAAACAGCACTTGAAATAGGTAAAATAAACTATAAATACATCCAAGACCAATTAATGATTAAAGTAAATAAATTTAAGAAAACACATTTTAATAGATACAATGAGAAAAAATTGGTTATATTAACTACTGATTTTGCTAAAGAGAACAATTTAGGGATATTAATCTTAAAAAAAGATAAAAGGGAAATCGGATTTATACAGAAAGATTGGGAAAAAATTTGGGATAAACTAAAAGATAAAATAGAATGGAGTTCTATTAAAAAAAATGAAAAGTTTTGGGTAAATATATATTCAGTTGAAAAATTTGATTATGTTTTGGGTGTTGCCCCTTTAAAGGATTCTCAGAAATACAAATTTATTGTGTCAGGTGTCAAACTTAAATACCCAATTACAGAAAAAATGGAAAAAATAGTAGAGGGATTTTATGAATATAATCAACTTAAATCTTTAAAAAAACCATTAAAGACTTCCCTCTATATACTTTTAGGAGTAATGACCCTTTTAATAATTTTCGGCTCAATCTGGTTTGGACTAAAACTGGCCAAGGAAATATCATATCCTATCCAGGCCCTGTCTTCAGCTACTAAAAGGATTGCATTAGGAGATCTTGAAGTGAGGATTGAAGATGAGTCAGAGGATGAGCTGGGCACACTAGTTAAGTCATTCAATCTTATGGCAGAAGAACTAAGGCGGAGCCAAAAAGAATTACATGAGACAAACCAAATATTATACAAAAAAAATAAAGAATTAGACCATAGAAGACAGTACATGGAAGCAGTTCTAAATACCATCACCTCTGGAGTAATTAGTTTAGATAGCCAGCTCAAAATTAATACTATAAACAAATCTGCCCTGGAAATCTTACAGATCCAAAAAGGAAACATAGTAGGCAAAAGTTTGTTTGAAATCTTACCAGAAGATTGTAAAGATGAATTTTCCGACCTGGTCCTTAAATTAGAAAAATTTCCACACAAAGTAATACAAAGTCAACTCACAATTTTAGTAGATAAAAAAGAAAAAAAACTTTTGTTAAACTTAGTTAGCTTAAAAACACATACAGATGAACAAGTTGGAACAATTATAGTATTTGAGGACATAACTGAATTAGACAAGATGCAAAGATTGGCTGCATGGCAGGAGGTTGCAAGAAGAATAGCCCATGAAATAAAAAATCCCCTAACGCCTATAAAACTCTCTGCCCAGAGGTTGGAGAAAAAATTTTCCAATTTAATAGATGATCCTGCATTTAAAGAGGGGGTTAGAGTAATAGTTAGACAGGTTGATCACCTCCAGGGCCTTGTTAAAGAATTCTCAGAATTTGCAAAACTCCCTGAAATAACTCCAAGTAAAAATAATATACAGACCTTAATTGAGGAAATTTTTATTTTATATACCACCAGTTACCCAAAGATATTGTGGAAAAAAAATATTGATTCCAAAATCCCTCCCTTTAAATTTGACTCTGGGGCTATAAAAAGGGTAATAATTAATTTAATAAATAATGCTGTTGAAGCATTACAAGGAAAACAAAACCCAGAAATTGAAATCAAGTGTAGTTTTGATAAAAATTCTTCAACTGTGGTAATTGAAATAATAGATAATGGACCAGGACTGAGTCCAAAGGAGAAATCTCGAATATTTGAACCATATTTTTCCATGAAAAAAGGAAGCACTGGTCTGGGACTTACTATAGCCAGATCCATTGTAAAGGAACATGGAGGCGAGATAAGAGCGATTTCTCAAAAGGGAAAAGGTACTTGTTTTCAAATAATACTGCCAGCTTAGCAAGATTTGGTCATTTTTTTGACAAATTAGGGTGATTACCTATTATTGCTGGCATCTGAAGTCAATTGTTTATGAGAAATATTTACGAGGCTCAGGAGGGCTGTTTATCTATCTGATTTGGAGGACATCACCATAAAGAAATAAAGTTCGTAAACTTAAGTTAAGGGAGAAATTTTATGGAACCCTTAATTCTAATAATAGACGACGAGGAAGACATTAGGATCTCCCTTTCAGGGATTTTAGAAGATGAAGGATATAAATGTATAGGATTTGAAAATGGAGAAAAGGCATTAGAATTTATTAAGAGAAAGGCTGAACCTGATGCAATCTTTTTAGACATATGGCTCACAGGCATGGATGGGGTAGAGGTGTTGAAGGTCTTGAAAAAGGACGTTCCACATATCCCTGTAATAATGATATCTGGACATGGAAATATTGAAACTGCTGTGCAAACCATAAAACTTGGGGCATTTGACTTTATTGAAAAGCCTCTCTCTTTAGAGAAAGTAGTTGTAGCAGCCAAAAAGGCCTTGGAGTTTAAAGAACTTACCATTGAAAACCAAAGGTTAAGATATAGGGTTAAAAGTGATATTGTTGATGAATTGACTGGCAAAAGCGAGGCAATTTCAAAGGTGAAGGAACAAATAGAGAAAGTGGCACCCACAGACGCCTGGGTACTTATAACAGGCTCCAATGGAACTGGAAAGGAAATAGTAGCTCGTGCAATACATAAAAAGAGCAAACGTGCAAATAGGCCACTTATAGCCATAAATTGCGCTGCCATCCCAGAAGAACTTATAGAGAGCGAGTTATTTGGTCACGAAAAAGGCGCATTTACAGGTGCACACAAAACCCACATAGGAAAATTTGAGCTGGCACATATGGGTACCCTTTTTCTAGACGAAATTGGAGACATGAGTCTCAAGACCCAGGCCAAGATATTAAGGATCCTACAAGAACAAAAATTTGAACGAGTAGGCGGAAACAGGACCATAGAAGTAGATGTAAGGGTTATAGTTGCAACAAATAAAGATCTAAAAAAGGAAATTGAAGAAGGTCGCTTTAGAGAAGATTTATATTATAGATTAAATGTATTTCCCATTCATGTGCCTGACTTAAAAGAGAGGAAAGAGGATATCCCTATCTTAATCCAGGAATTTATAGATTCATTTTGTAAAGAAAATGGATATCAACCTATAGAATTTACAAAATCGGCCATGTCTAAATTGCTTAATTATCCCTGGCCAGGGAATGTAAGGGAACTTAAAAATTTTACAGAAAGGATGTTGATATTATATGCAGGAAAAAAAGTGGATGTAGCTGACCTCCCTGAAGAATATAAAAATTACTCTAATCTAAAAAACAAACAAAATGATATCCGATTCCTAGATATGGACTTCAAAACAGCTAAATCACAGTTTGAAAAAGAATATCTTACTTCAAAATTAAAAGAAGCTAATGGAAACATTTCCAAATTATCTGAATTAATTGGATTAGAAAGAAGTTATTTACACAAAAAACTAAAGTCTTACGGTATTGTTTAAAAAATTTAAATTACTTTACTCTTTTTTCTCTTCTTCCCTTTTTGCTCCTTTTGTTTCCATACCAGCGGACTCCTTCTTTAACTTATTTAAATCGTATATCCCATACTTTAGATATCCCATTACATTATTTAAACGAGGATCAGATTTGCTCTCAACTAAAATTAGATTTCCTTCAACCAAAGGTTTTATATAATTAAAAAGTTCTTTAGCCCCTCCTCCAGTTAACACAATAAGATCAATATCCCAATCACTCTCCCACACCCTGTTTATATCATTGGCAATTTGAGAAGCAAAATGAGAATATACTCGTTCTTTTAAGTTTAAAATATTATATTCTTTCCCCCTTATTTTTATGGAGCCAGTAAAAATCGCTTCATATAATCTGTAGAGTTCAATACTCACACCAGCTTTTTGTCTTAGTTTATTAGCTATTAAACTAAAACACTTAGACATACCATTATCTGTGGTAGTGCTTCCCCTTTCAACATATCTTAAGTGATCAAGTAAAATAAAATCCGTAGTTCTAAAACCAATATCAACAACTCCGATCTTTTGACTTAGCAATTTTTTATTTGTTACTCTCCCCTGTTCATCAAATAAGAGGTTAAACACTGATCCCATAGGCTGGGGCACCACTTTCACTTTGGCTATATTTAACCTTTTCTCCCTTCCCATACCCTTTGTTGAAAGAAACTCAATCTTGTGAAATCCTTGGAGTATTTCCTGAACCTTTTTTGCATCCCTTCTATAATATCCAACAGGTAGTCCTGTAATCACATTAACTGTCTCCACTTCATCTGTGAGCATCCCTAGACTCGATATTGCTAGAATTTTGACAAATTCGCTGACCAATTTATCCTGATCCAAGGTATACTGTCTAACCAAGGACTGTTTTTCTGCCAGCTCTCCAAGAAAAAACATGCCATCTTCCAATTTTACTTGAAGGTTTTGCTCAAACTGCTCGTCTTCTAAGAAAAAATCAAATTGAATATCTGTATACTCGCCAATAATTGATTTAAAAATTACATATTCCTCTCCATTAGTTGCCTTCGTAAAACCAAATCCCACATCTATACCAATTGGTCTCATGGCTTATTTTCTCCTTATTTCCCTAAGTTCAACAAAACTCCCATTAGAAGTAAAAGAATATTAAATTCTTGCATTTCATTACTTGGCTTTTTTTAAACGATTTGGTAATCTTTTGCAAAGAAAAAATGTATAACCAAGGAGTAAGAGATGATAGCACTTTATATTGGATCTACTTCTGGATACGCAGGCAAAACCTTAATTACATTGACTATTGGCCGTTATTTTCAAAATTTAGGTTTTAAGGTGGGATTTATAAAGCCTGTTGGCACCTCACCATCTAAGGAAAATAAAGATAAAGTAGTAGACCAAGATGCGGTCTTTATTCAAAAAATCTTGGGTCTGAATAATGATCCAGAGCTGGTTACTCCAGTGGTTGTTACCAGAGATCTCCAGCTTTCAGTCTTTAAAAAAGGATGTCCTGATTTCATGGGAAAGATCTTAGATGCGTATGAAAAACTAAAAAAAGACAATGACCTAATGCTAATATGCGGCTCTGGAAGCTTTTTACATGCAGGTAAGTACTGCAATATTGCTGGTATTGATGTAGCAAATGCACTTGAAGCAAAGGTAATATTGATTGATAGATTTTTTAAAGAATTTTATTATGACTACTTAGTAAGTGCAAAAGAGATGCTAGATCATAGGCTTATTGGGTGTATATTAAATTCAGTTCCAGAACGCATTATGGATACAGTAGACAATTTACTTGTACCTTTATTAAACAAAAAAAATATTAATGTTCTAGGTGTGATTCCAAAAGATCCATTTTTATATGCAATACCTATTAAAGAATTAGCAAAAAGACTAAAAGGGAATATTATATCTGGCCAAAACAAATTAGATGATCTTGTTATTGAATTTATAATAGGCACTATGCAGATAGAAAATTTTATGTATCATTATCAAAAGAAAAAGAATCCAGCTGTAATTGTTGGAGGTGATAGATCTGACTTACAACTAGTGGCTTTAGAAGGTAAATGTAAATGCCTTATTTTAACTGGTAATATTTATCCTACTGATATTATCTTAAATAGAGCCAAAGATTTAAATATTCCAATATTGGTAGTTAAAGATGATACATACACTGTTGCCAAAAAAATGGACTTTATCCTTGAGACTATTAAATTAAGAGATGAACAGAAACTAAACTATGGTTTTAATTTAGTTAAAGAACATATAGATTGGTCGGCGCTAAAGAAAAGATTGGGTCTTGAGTAATAAGGGGGAACTATTTCCCCCTTATTTAGGGTCTTTTATACTCCCGTGGTATTTTTATGCAACTTTCAACTAAATCATTAATATTAGCAGTTGCAAGTGCTATACAAGTATCTGCTGCTCCATAATATATCTTTAATTCTCCGTTATCTTCTAGGATTGTTCCACATGGAAATACCACATTTGGTACATCTCCAACCCTTTCATACATTTCACTTGGCCCAAAGATATAATATGGTGTATAACCAATAATCTTATGGGGCTCATCCAAATCAAGGAGCATGACACCAACCCTATAAATAAGACCTCCTCCTGCAAGTTTAACTCCATGGAAAAAGACTAACCAACCCTTTTCAGTTAAAATTGGTGGTGTAGATGCCCCTATTTTAAAAGCACTCCAGGCACCTGGAGAAAAAAACATGAGCACTCTGCTTTCTCCCCAGTGGACCAGATCAGGAGAATAGGTAATCCACATAAGATTCATCTTTCCTCCACGACCAGCTGGTCTTGTTATCATCACGTATTTGTCCCTAATCTTTTTTGGGAAAAGCACTCCATCCTTGTTATCAACATCTGTGGCAAGACTTATTCTTTCAAATTTTTCAAAATCTTCTGTAACCCCTATACCTATCCTAACTCCATATGGGCCATAGGCTGTGTAAGTTATGTAATATTTCCCCTCTATCTGAGTAATTCTTGGATCTTCAATCCCAAACCTCTCATAAGGTTCAAAGTAAGGATCTTTTGATGGCACTATCCACGGCTTTTTATCAACCTTAAAATCTAAGCCATCGTGAGATCTGGCCAAGGTCAGATGGCTCTTTCCTTCAAAATCTTCAATGCGTAATAAAAGTAAATAATCTCCCTTAAATTTACACGCAGCAGCATTAAAAACTGTATTACAGTGATAGGGCACATCTTCTCTGGTTATTATAGGGTTTAGAGGGTATCTTTTAATTATCTCCAATTGGTATTTTTTCTTCATGGACCCTCCTACTATGAATTATGTTATTTTTATATTAATCGAAATTATTCTTTCTTAATCCATCCAAATAGTGGAGACATTTAATAC
>Ga0256842_1001386_pt1 | contig 19424 bp, 20 predicted proteins | sample 4559240metaG_FD_185973 | JGI IMG/M metagenome (GOLD analysis project Ga0256842, IMG submission 185973) | Hydrothermal vent microbial communities from Guaymas Basin, Mexico - 4559-240 | ecosystem: Environmental > Aquatic > Marine > Hydrothermal vents | place: Mexico: Guaymas Basin | collected... | reverse complement strand
TTGGGTTTAGTTCCCCCTATCCTTTGAATTTTATAATCTTCTAAAACAGCAAGTAATTTTGCTTGGAGGTATAGAGGCAATTCTCCTATTTCATCTAATACCAATGTTCCACCATCAGCAAGTTCAAAAAGACCTGGCTTACCCCCAACATCAGCACCAGTAAATGCCCCTTTTTCATAACCAAACAGTTCTGCTTCTAAAAGACTTTCAGGAATTGCACTACAATTAATACACACAAAAGGAGCATCTAATTTTGGAAACGAGGCCTTATGAATTAATTTTGCTATAACTCCTTTTCCAACACCAGTTTCACCGTAAATTAAAACAGGAACCTTGGTGTGTTGAAGCTGAACAACTATATCTAAAACCTTTTCCATGGCCTTTGATTCACATACTATATTTGAAGGAAAGTTTATTATTTGCTTTTTCAGCTCCTTAATTTTATATTCATATTCCTTTGCAAGCTTTCTTGCTTCTTTTAATTCTCTGCTAAGTTGCCTCATTTCAGATAGATCTCTTACAGTTGTAACCACCATACTTACATTTCCATCTCTGTCCAATACTGGATTACCAGATACCAATACTTCTTTACCTGTTACTGTCTTTGCCTGTAGAGACATTGGCTTCTTATCTTGTATAACCATTGGAGTAACAAATTTAGATACATATCCTTTTTTTTCTAACTCTGTAACAGTCTTTCCTAAAACATATTCTGGTTTTAAACCTGTTATTTTTGCCCAGGAAGAGTTTACCCTTATTGTCTTACCAGCTCCATCAGTAACAAAAATGCCGTCATATATTGATTCAATTATAGTATTTAATTCATTTACAACCATATGATAAGATTCAAGCTCCTTTGCCAACTTCTCCATCTCTGAAAAATGTTGAAAAAAACTAATAACACCTATTACTCGATCCCTATACAAAATTGGATATCTCTGAACAAATAAAGTTTTTCCTTTAATTTTTTCTCTCTTACCAATTTGTTCTTTTTTTGTAATAAATATCTCCTTTATCTCCTGCCAGGCGTTATAAGCAATATCAGATAAATAGAGTCTATTTGAATTCTCATCAATACCCAATATATCCCTGGCTGCTTTATTTATAAATCTTATACAACTGTCTTTATCCAAAATAATTATTCCTATTTTTATTGAATTTAGGGAGATATCAAACAATTTTTCTTTGTGATTAAAAAAATTCTCCATGCCAACTCCAAAAATTTATTTAGTTGGTGCTAAAAAAGCCTTTTTAAAAATTGCGTAATTATGATTCTTTAATAAATTTAAAATCTCTGAATTATATAAAGATACATTGGCAAAAAACTATGTCTCTTTAATTCCATTACCTTATTTAATATATCTCTTTTATTTTCTGTACTTAAAGGTGATAAATAAATTGTGCCCTTATAAAAGGGACGTTTAACAGTATCTCTAATTAGAGATATCATCAAATCAAAATGCTTTTCTGAAAAAGATAAATCCAGTAAAAAATTTGCCGTTATCTCAATATTTAAATATTTTTTATTTACATACAACATTTTTTCAAAACTTTCTCTAACTTGACTTGAATCAATTGGTTTACCAATCTTTCTCAGGGTTTCTTGATGCACAGATTCTAAGCCTATATTTATAAAAACTTTTGTATCTGGAATTTTATTTAAATATTCAAATACATCTAATTTTTGATTTAAAAAAGATTCAACACTTGCAAACAAGAATATATTTTTATCCTTTACATAAGAATTTTCAATTTGAAATATTTCCATTGCCTTTTCAATACTAAATTTTATGGTTTCAAATGAACAATTAAATGCATCATGAAGACCTAAAAACAGACTTGAATAATTTTTTATATCGCTACTGTAAAATTTCTTTAGACCTCTTATTTGTTCTAAGATATCCTCTTTTGATCTTTCGGAAAATACATCTCTTGATTTAACCCTGCAAAATTTGCAGTGATAAAGACAGCCATCTGATATAATAATTGGTATTACTTCATAATCTACATGTCTTGTATCTGGAGGAAGTACAGTTATATTTGCATTATAAATTTTTTTTAAAAGCATAGCTCTTTTTTTAAGATATCTATTATCAATACTTACTATTTTTTCTATATCTTTCCTGATTTTTTTGGGAATATCCTTTATGGAAACTCTTTTTAATTTTTCTACAATATCTTTCCATAATGCTTTCCCAAATTCAACAATCCCTTTTATATCTTTTTGCCATAAATTATTTGATGGATATTGAAAACAAGGTACATAATATTCTCCTGTTGCATCGTAGATTCCACCATAATATTCCCCAGACGAATAATATATAAAATCATTGGCCTTGGTCCTCTTAATAAATTCATTTGGGTGTATCCAGTCAGGAATTTTACCATGTATAAATTTTATTTCTCCATTTAAATCAAAAAATAGTTTTGCATCCCTGTTCTCAATCAGGGTATAGAGTCCCACTTTTATTGGATATGATAATTTTTTATATTTTTTCTCGCCTAAAAAAGGGCTAATTATTTTTAGATCTTTTAAATTAAAAGTATAACTATCCATTTTCACCCCTGACAAAAAGATTGTTTCGATTTTTTTAATAAAAAATATATGTTTCATATGCAAGGGTGATATCTCGCGTATTCATCATTTTTTTGTTGACTTACGAGTTTTAATCCACCTATAAACCTTCTTCTATGGATTTATTAAAATCAATAATAATGGGCATTATAGAAGGGTTAACGGAATTTTTACCTATTTCTTCAACAGGACACCTCATAATCGCTGGTGAACTATTAAAATTCACAGGGGAAAAGGCAAAGATATTTGAGGTAGTTATACAACTGGGCGCAATCTTATCGGTGGTTTGTATTTACTGGGAAAGATTTTTAGGATTAATTAGGCCCAGTGAGAAAAAATTTAGTGGAATTAATGGGTTATACCTCTTATTCTTAACATCTCTCCCTGCATCAATTTTAGGTCTCTTATTTGAAAAAACAATAAAACAATATTTATTCTTTCCCAAAAGTGTGGCCATGGCGCTTTTTGTAGGGGCTATTATGATTTTTATTGTTGAAGGTGTGAGAAAAACGGAAAAATATGAGTCTTTAGATGAAATAACCCCATATCTTGCCCTAGGAATAGGTCTTTTCCAATGTCTTGCGCTCTGGCCTGGTTTTTCCAGGTCTGCTGCAACGATAATGGGAGGCATGATATTGGGTGCAAACAGAAAATTGGCAGCAGAATATTCCTTTATTGCAGCAGTTCCCATTATGGTTGGTGCTACTTCTCTTGAACTTTTTAAAAATTTTAATATATTTTCATCAAATGATTTAGTTATATTGACTGTAGGTTTTGTTGTATCATTTATATCTGCATATGTAGCTGTTAAGGGATTTATTCATCTACTTGGAAAAACCACATTACGTCCCTTTGGAGTATATAGGATTGTATTGGCCATTCTAGTAGTTATTTTTATGAAATCATGAAAAAATATTGCATTATTTATTTAATCTTATCTTGTCTATACTTTCAATCTTGCACTGTTGTAACTCTTCCGTATAAGGTTACAAAAGCGACTGTAAAAACTACCTACAAACTCACAAAATTTACTGTAAAGACCACAATATTTGCAGGAAAAGTTGTATATAAAGTTGGGAAATTTACCTACGTGGTAGTAAAGGCGCCTTTTAATCTTCCATTGACCCATCCAGAAATAAAAAGCATTGGTGGCCTTCCACCAAAACTTGCAATAAAACAGGGAAAGGTAAAAAATTCCCCCTATGTTGTTTTTGGGAAAAGATATGTACCTATGTCAATTGATCAGGCAAAACACTACAGAGAAGTCGGATATGCTTCATGGTATGGGTATGAGACATTGAGACAAAAGGGTGGACATATGACTGCCAATGGAGAGTTATTTGATCCCCACCAATTAACAGCTGCCCATAAATATCTTCCACTTCCGTGGTATGTGAAGGTTACAAATCTGGAAAATGGAAGGTCTATTATTGTTAGGGTAAATGACAGGGGCCCATTTGTTAAAGGAAGAATTATTGACCTGACCATGGAAGGGGCAAAGAGGCTGGGATATTTCAAAAAAGGGATTGCCAAGGTATTAGTTGAATCAATTGTAGTTGAACAAGGTTAGAGCTACACTCAAAAATCCAAAATTTATACACTATTTTTTACAAAATTGAAGAGAGGTTAGTTCCTTTATATTTGATAGAGAATGTATTTTTTCTTTGGGATATTCATCTACATATTTTGACCTTGGACATATTATTTTGGAAAAGTTTAGATTATTTGCCTGTAAGAGGCGCTTATCTTCTCCAAATGATGGGCGAATAAAACCATTTAAATCAACCTCGCCCCAAAAAACACTCCTATCAGGCACAGGGATATCAAAATAAGAGGAAATTAAGGCCGAGCATATTCCAAGATCCATTGCAGGATCTGAGATTTTTATGCCTGCACTTATCTTTACATAAACATCCATCTCATAAAATCGAAGGGCAAGCCTTTTTTCTAAAATGGCAATTAGCAGATATAGCCTGTTTAGATCAATTCCAAGGGCAGTTCTTCTTGGGTTTTGTCCAAAACCTTTTGTCACAAGGGCCTGGATTTCAATAACCAGAGGCCGCTTTCCCTCCATTGCCATAACCAAAGAGCTTCCAGATGAAGTAGAATCCCTGGAAGTCAAAAAAAATGTTGAAGGGTCTTTTACTATTTTAAGTCCCCCTGTTTCCATCTCCAAGACAAGGATGTTGTTACTTGGCCCAAACCTATTTTTGGTTATTTTAAGGACCCTATATGAGCTGAGTTTATCGCCTTCCATATACAAAACCACATCCACCATATGTTCTAAAAGCTTTGGACCTGCTATTTGTCCATCTTTTGTAATGTGGCTTACTATCAAAACCACAATGTCTTTTTTCTTTGCCTCTTCATAAAGTCTTGATGTCACTTCTTTTATTTGAGATACTCCTCCCATAATTCCTGAAGCTTCAGGAGACTTTATGGTCTGTATTGAGTCTATCACAATAAAATCTGGACTATTTTTCTCCCTGATTATTGATATTATAGGGCTTAGGTTTTGAGTACACAGAAGCTTAAATTTATCATCACAAATACCCAACCTATCAGCCCTTAATTTTAGCTGATACAAAGATTCTTCACCTGATACATAAAGCCCGTTTAACCCAGATTTTATAAAACCCGATAAAAGTTGCATTAAAAATGTGGACTTTCCAACACCAGGTTCTCCAGCAAGCAAAATCACACTACCTGCTACCATGCCTCTACCTAAAAAGTGATCAAAGATAGATGAACCAGAAGATAGGAATTTAATATTGTCCTTAGATATTTCCTTTAAAGAGATTGGGGCTATTTCTACTTGATGGGAGTTTAAGTCATCTTTTTTAGAGAGGTCTTTTATCTCTTCAAGTGTTCCCCACCTGCCACACCTTGAGCATTGACCCTGCCACTTTACAAACCTTGCCCCACAAAAAGAGCAAACATAGCCTTTTTTCATAAATTATATATTTTGATTATTTATTTTTTTCTTCTACATCCAATGCCTGAACTACTTCAAGGCCATATTCAGATACATTTTCAGGGGGATTGTAGAATAAAACCATAAAATCCACGCCTGCACCTGGTTGAAGGTTGGTATTTTTCATAAGTACTCCAACCTTTGAATTTAGCTCCTTTTCAAGATGATCCTTTGTCCATGATTGGAGTTGAAATAAAGAGAGTTTATTTCCACATAAAATAGTCTTTTGAGCAATTTGTTTTCCGTTACTATCATATAGGGTTGCCTTTACTTTAATAAGTTCCTTTGGTTTTTCAAATTTATTTACCGCCCTGCCCTCTATAACGAGTATTTTGCCAATTTTTTCATTGTCCACAAAATATTGTTTTATATCTTCTAAATCTATATTTTTTACAGCCTCTACTTTAGTTGCATTATGGGAAATTTGTTTTAATTCCTTTTTATGAGATAAAAAGGGAATCTTTTTAGAAATGGTGGGATAGAAATACCCAATTATACCAGAGATCAATATTACAACTACTACACCTATTATTATATTTCTTATTTTTTTCGAACTTTTTTCATCAATTGTAGGCTCTTCTAATGATAATTTTATTTTTTCTTCAGTTTTTATTTGTTTTTCTTTATCAATGGACTTTTTAGCTTCCCTATCTATTTCTTTTTCATTTTCTTTTTCTGGATAAAAAGTAAATATATGTTTACATCTGGAGCATTTTAGTTTTGTTCCATCAGGATTTAATAATTCGTCTTTAACTCTGTATTTGGTATTGCACTTTGGGCAAGATATAATCATATTATGCTCCACTTCATTTAATCTGTTATCAATTCATAAATACCCTTTAAATTTCTATATTTTTCAGCACAATCAAGTCCATATCCAACCAAAAAACCCTTTTCTATTTTAAAACCATAAAAATCAATCTCTACTTTCTTTTTTCTCCTCTCCAACTTATGGATTAGAGAACACACCTTTACGTCTATTGGACCACGTGCTTCTAAGACCTTTTTTAAATAGGCAATAGTTGCACCTGTATCAACAATGTCCTCTATTATAAGGACATGTCTATCTTTAACAGATATCTCCATATCTTTTGTAAATAATAGTTTTTCATCAGGAGATGTTCCATCCCTATAACTTGATAGCCTAACAAAATCTACTTCCACATCCATATTAAGCTCTCTAATTAAATCGGAAAAAAATATAACAGCACCTTTAAGTATACACACACAGATAAGTGGATGTGTGAGATTTTTATAATGCTCCGAGATTTCCCTCCCAAGTTCTTGTATCCTTTTTTTTATTTTATCTTGTTCAATAATTAATTTTAATTCTTTTTTCATCAATACCTCCGGTTTTAGCAAGGACAATTACAAATTAATCACCATTGCAATTTCATCACAGTTATCTGGATATTTAGGACAATTAAAACAATCAATCCAGATTTTTTCATGAAGATCTTTTTTATCTACTTCTACAAAACCAAATTTAGCAAAAAATGTCTTTTCATAGGTAAGGACAAATACCCTATAGATACCCAAGGTCAATGCTTCACTAAGACAAGCTTCAACAATCCTTTTGCCCCAACCCTTTTTTTGGATCTCTTCGCTCACTGCCACAGACCTGACCTCTGCAAGGTCCTTCCATATTATTGCCAGTGCTCCACATCCATAGACCTTACCATTGCTATCTACTACCACAAAAAAATCCCTAACACTTGAATACAAATTACTGAGGGATCTGGGAAGTAGTTTGCCCTGATTCCCAAAGGTAAGAAGAAGTCGGTGAATACCTTCAACATCGTGGATTATGGCCTTTCTTAAAATTAATTTTTTTCCCATACTTATTTTGAAATGAGCTTATCAATGGTCCTTTTTAATTGATCCAATTTAACGTAACCTGAAAATTGTTTAGCAACCCTTCCATCTTTATCATAAACAATGGTTGCTGGGATACCATATACATTAAACATCGTACCAATCCTTGGATCTGATGCCAGATAACAGGGATAATTAATTTTGTGTTTGGTTAAAAAATGAGTAAAACTATTCTTACTTGAATCAAAGGAAACTCCTAAAATCTCTAATTTATCTCTGTGGTATTGCTTTCTTAACATAGTCAACTCCTTGGTTTCTTTTTTACAATAAGGACACCATGATGCCCAGAAATTAACAACTAAAACCTTCCCCTTTGAATTTGCTATAATTGAAAGAAGATTATTAGAGTTGACCTCTACCACTGAGTTAGAATATGCTACAGAAGAAGTCATGAGAAAAAGAAACAAACAAAGTATTATTTTTTTTAAACACATAAAATATCTCCTAATGAGAGGATTATGGGAAAACTAAAATACAATAACCCAAGAAAACAAGACAATCAAGCTTCAACTGTTGTAGAGCCTGAGATTTTAATAGAAAAACCAAAGGATTTAAAAGCCAATCTTCCGGTTTTGTCTCCGTCTAAAACCCCTGCAGTTCAGGATGCCGTGGCAAAATATATAAGGGAAGTTATGAAATTTCCCATCTTAAGTCCTGAAGAGGAGTTGGAGCTTGCAAAAAGGGTAAAATATAAAAAGGACAAAGAGGCTGCGTTAAAATTAGTCACTTCACATCTTCGGCTTGTGGTAAAAATAGCCATGGAGTTTCAACGAAAGTGGATGCAAAATCTCTTAGAGCTAATACAAGAAGGCAATGTGGGGCTTTTAAAGGCAGTAGAGAAGTTTGACCCAGAAAAAGGTATTAAGTTTTCGTATTATGCGGCCTTCTGGATAAAGGCATATATACTCAAATTCATTATGGATAATTGGAGACTTGTTAAAATCGGTACCACCCAAAACCAGAGAAAACTCTTCTATAATTTAAACAAAGAACGTCAGGAGCTACAAAAATTAGGCGTTAATCCCGATACTGAAATCCTATCAGAAAGGCTGGATGTGGATGAAAAAGAAGTAATAGAAATGGCCCAGAGGATGGCACATCAAGACATGTCTTTAGACACTCCATTTGGTAGTGAAGACTCAAATGTCACCCATCTGGATATGGTTCCAGCCTTGGAGGCAAGTATTGAAGAAAGGCTTGCCAAACGGGAAATATCTGAACATATAAAAGAAAAGATAAAGGAAATAGAGCCAAAACTTAATGAAAAAGAAAAAGACATTCTATATTTAAGATTACTTGCATCAAACCCCTTGACCTTAAGGGAAATAGGTGAGAAATATGGGATCACAAGGGAAAGGGTGAGACAAATAGAAAATAGGCTGCTCCAAAAGTTAAAGGAGCACTTTTCCTCATCTATAAAAGATTTTTCAAGAGACTGGATCCATGAAGAATAATATATTTGAAATATTAAAAAATGAAACCAAGGCCTATAGTGCAAAATTTAACTTAAGCTTTTATGAACATTTTGCTGCAGAACTCTCATATGCCAAAGAACTCTTTTTTGATCATCCCCTTATCTTAAGGTGTTCTGAAGATGTTCTGCCTTTTTTAAATGATGACTTTGGACATGGGGTTGACCATTCAAAAAAGGTGGCAATAGAGGCAGGGGCATTAGTCTTAATAGAATGCTTCCACAAAGACGCTACACAATGTAGACACTTAGTGCTCCTAGCAGAATTGTGTGGACTTATGCACGATATCTGTAGATTAGAACCAGATCATGCAGTTGAAGGAGCGCACCTGGCCATGAAAATAATTACAGACTTCCCTCTGTCAGATGAAGAGAGGGAAGCAATTTTTTATGCAATAAAAACCCACGAGGCCTTTAAACCAATTGACCCTCCTCCTTCTCCAGAGGCCAAGCTACTTAGCGATGTTCTGTATGATGCGGATAAATTTAGATGGGGACCAGATAATTTTACTACCACCCTATGGGAAATCTGCGACTACCAGGAATGGCCTTTAGAAAAAATTATTGAAAGATTCCCCAAGGGAATTGAGGTAATTAAATCAATATCAAACACCTTTAGGACTTCTACAGGTCAAATCTATGGACCAGAATTTATTGAAGTAGGACTTAAAATTGGAAACTTTGTATACCAAAAGTTGGTGAGACTATGGGAAGAAAAGTAATAACTATTATTCTTGTCTTGTTATTGGCTGGATGTGGCTTGAAAAAAAATTACATTGTCTATAAGCCCACACCAATGAATGTAGATGCATTAGCTACATATCATTATTTAAAATTTTTAGACCTTGCAAAACAAAAAAAATACAAAGAAGCTGAAGATTCCCTAAAAAAAGCTATTAGCTATAAACCTGAGCCTGAATTTTATATAGAATACGCTCGTTTTCTTATCTCTAAAAGAAAGATTAAAGAGGCGGAGGACATTTTAAAGTCTGGATTGCAAAAAAATCCAGGGAATAGGGATTTGGTATTTTTTCTAGCTGATGTATATACTTTTGAAAAAGAAAATTACAATGCATACTCCCTTTTAAAAATATATATAAAGGCACATCCAAAAGACTACCTTGCAAAGGAGAAAATAGCCAATATATTATTTCAAGAAAATAAATTCAATACAGCTATAAAATACTTATTAAAAATTCCTCAAGATAAGAGAACTTATAGGACTCATTTTATTTTAGGAAAGTGTTACTTAAAAATAAATAACAGAAAAAAGGCCATATACCATTTTAAAAAAGCAACAGGATTAAATCCTGAATTTTTGAGAGGATGGGCTGAACTGGCATATCTATATGAACTTGAAAATGATTTGGTATCTGCAGAAAAGATATACTCAAAATTAATCTCAAAAGGATTTACAAATAGAGAACTGATATTTAGACTAATTGATATAAATGTCAAACTTGGGAATGTAGACAGGGCATATTCAATTGCCCAGGATTATCTATCAGATCCAAAGGATATAATAGATGTAATAGCAATTTTTTTACAAGAAAGTCTCTATGATCAGGCAGAAGGATTAATCAAGACAATAGAAAACTTTAAAGATGAATATCCTCAAATTTCATATTTTAATGCAATAATAAAATTAAAAAAATATAAAGATAAAGACGGAGCAATTAAATGCATTGATGAAATTCCTGAAAACAGCAATATTTATTTAAATGCATTAGACCTCAAAATTAAGATCCTATTAAACAAAAAACAATATAATGCAGCAGAGAAAATTTTAGAACAGCAATTAAAGAAACACAAAAATAACATAAAACTAAGAATTTTTTTAAGTGATATATACGTGATAAACAAAAAATTTAATAAGGCAAAAAAAATAATAGAAGAGGGTTTAAATCAAAATCCAGATGATATAAAATTGCTCTTTCAATTGGGAACAATTTATTATAAATTAAATGACATAAAAAAAGCCTTATCCATTATGGAAAAAATATTGAAAAAAGATCCTAATAATGCTTCTGCCTTAAATTTCATAGGATACACCCTTGTTGATATGGGGAAAGACCTAAAAAAAGGATGTGAACTCATAAAAAAGGCCCTAGCAATAGAACCAAACAATGGATATTTTTTAGATTCTCTAGCATGGTATTACTACAAAATAAAAGATTACAAAAGGGCATGGGAATACATAAAAAAGGCAGTGAAAAATACAAAACTAGATCCCACAATATGGGAACATTATGGAGATATTGCCATTAAGATTAAAAATTTAAAAGAAGCAAAAAAAGGTTATAAAAATTCCTTATTAAATGATCCCGAAGACCCATCTAAAATAGAAAAAAAATTAAAGGCTCTTAAATAAGTTAATTCTCTGAATATGAAAAATCTCACTACATATAAAAAAAACTTAGGTCTTTTTATTTTTTTAATAATCATTGGTAGCTGCGCTAGCATAAAAAAAACACATACCCTGCCCTCACCATCTGAACTCTTGAAGAAATACAGGCCTGGAAGTGAACATCAGAGGTGTCAGGCATATGAAATCCAAGGTGTAATTTATTTTTTTTCCAAAAAACAAAATTTCAGGGGTAAATTTCATCTCAAGGGAAATAAGTGGTTTCCATGGATTATGGAAATAAAATCTCCTTTTGGAACTACCCTATTTCTTATTAAAATAGAAAAAAATATGGTAGAAATACTTTCTGTAAGAGAAAATAAACTCTATATCCTCAATAATTCCAAAGAAATATTAACGTATTTTGGCATTAAAACAAAAATACCACCTGAATTTTTATTAAAATTGTTGACTGGAGATTGGAAAACCTTTATCTCTTCCCCAAAAAAAATTAAACAACTCTCTGACGGGGTTAAATATTTTTTTAATGGCCAGTTGGTAAAAGAGGCAAAATTATATTACTATGAGAACAGGGCGCATATCTGGGAAAATCAAGGAGTAAGTATCGACATATTCAATGATTCAAGGATAGTGTTGAGGGATACCAATTTGGGTGAGATGGTTTTTAAAATAAAACGGAAAATATGTGTTAAAGACAGATTCCATTTAGAGGACCTTAAGTTAAAAATCCCATCAAATGTTACTCAAGAGTTACTACAAACTAAAACAAACTAAAAAAGGAGAGTGTTATGTCAAAAGAAAATGCATATGCTGGCACCATGAAACCTTCTCTTTTTAAATCAATTCCTTTAAGTATCAAGGCCGTTATTAGTGAGGTACATTTTAATATTATAAAGGGCCTTAGAAAATGGGAAATAAAAGATTTAAAAAAGAGACTGGACAGGGAATATCTTAATTTAGGGAAGCTTTATTATAATCTTCAAGAAGGTGATGAAAAACAGCAAGAACAAATTGATCTTACAAAAAAGCAGATTGAATTTCTGGAAAAAGAAATCGTTTATCTTGAAAAACAGATTGAAGAGCTAAGGGATCAAATTATCAATAAAAGGACAGAAGAACTTTAAATTAAGCTGCTAACATAGCAAAAAAGCTATTTTCTTCAGGATAAAAATATGGAAAAGAAAATTGCTATTGGCTCAGACCATGCAGGTTATCCCTTGAAAGAGGAATTAAAGAAATATCTAATGGCCAAAGGATATGAAGTAAAAGATGTTGGATGTTACAGTGAGGATTCCTGTAATTACCCTGAGTTTGCATTTAAAGTCTGCCAGGAAGTCTTAAGTAATTCATGTCTAGGGATACTTGTTTGTGGCTCAGGAATTGGAATGTCAATTTCAGCAAATAGGATCAAGGGAATTAGGGCTGCCCTTTGTTTTAATGAGTATATGGCAAAAATGAGCAGAAGACACAACAATGCCAATATATTGTGTTTAGGGGCACGGGTAATTGGATCTGATTTAGCAATAAGTATTGTGGATTCTTTTTTGCGGGAAGAGTTTGAGGGTGGAAGACACCTTAAAAGAATAAATCTAATTGAATCATTGGGCGAAAACGCATAAATGCGTTTTCGCCCTCTTTTGTCTATAAATCATAGGGAGTCAAACTTTCATACCCTGTTTCAGTAACTACCACAGTTTGTTCAAATTGGGCAGAAAGTGACCCATCTTTGGTCACTGCAGTCCACTTATCTGGAAGGATAACAAGGTCTCTCTTGCCAAGATTAATCATTGGCTCAACAGTAAATACCATGCCTGGAACCAAGACTATACCATGTCCCTTTTTCCCAAAGTGTGGAACTTGAGGTGGTTCATGGAATTCAAAACCCACTCCATGCCCTACCATTTCCCTCACAACTGAACATCCCTGCTCCTTTTCTGCGTATTGCTGGATCGCCCACCCAATATCTCCAATACTATTTCCTGGCTTCACCTGGCTAAGTCCCCTTTTTAAAGACTCCTTGGCCACATGGACAATTTTTTTTGCATCCTCAGAAACTTTGCCAACAAAAAAGGTCTTATTGGCATCAGCATAATAACCATTTAACTTGGTAGTCACATCTACATTTACTATATCACCTTCTTTAAGAACCCTATCACCAGGGATACCATGACATATTACTTCATTTACAGAAACACACACACTTTTAGGAAATCCATTGTAATTTAAAGGTGCAGGTATACCACCATTGGAAATGGTGAACTCGTGGACCAGGGTGTTGATATATTCAGTTGTTATCCCAGGGCGGATTTCTTTTTCCACCATATCCAGGGTCTTTACAACCAACTCCCCTGCCCTCTTTATCCCCAAAATATCTTTTTTTTCTTTAAGCCTGATCTTATATTTTTTCCAGTAAAGTTCCTTTAAATTTTTAAAAGAGCGAGCTGCCTTGTCTTTCCTCATACAACACTTTTTATATTTTAAGCCACTGCCACAAGGACATGGATCATTTCTGCCTATTTTCATCTCTTGCGCTCCCTTATTAATTAATTTAAATAAGTTTTACAAAAAACAACAAAGGAGGAATTGTGATAATTGACTTACATCTCCATACCACTAGATATTCCCCCTGCTCCCATCTAACTCCTCAAGATGCTTGTATTCTTGCCATAAAAAATGGACTTGACGCCCTTTTGATAACAGAACACCAAATACAATGGAATGAAATGGAAATCAAGGAACTTCAAAATGAATTTCCTGAGATTAAATTGTATGCAGGGCTAGAAGTTACCCTGTCAGAAGGCATAGATCTTGTGATCATAACGAAAAATAAAGGAATAAATGTACCCTTTATGATCTCTTTTGAAGAACTTTTAAATATTCCCTCTCTAGATATCTCAAAGAGTTTCATATTTGTTGCCCATTTATTTAGGTGGAGTAATCATATTGAGTTTGACGAAAACAAGATCTTTTCACAGATACATGGAATAGAAATGAACTCCATTAATATCCTACTTACCGGCTACAAGAGAGCAAAAAATAACTTCTATGTTCCTGTACAAATTGATTTATATAATCATGTGAGAGATAAATGGAATCTCAAGGAAGTATATAATACAGATAGTCACTCACCACTATGTGTAGGAACTATTGGCAACTATTTAGAAGTGGACCAAATTCCTGAAGATGAAGAGGAGCTTATTTCTGTTTTAAAAACACATAAAATTTACCAATTTCAAAACACAAAACTCCTTGCTAAGTTCCTAAAAAGAGTCTAAAATTTTAACATGTTGATAAATAAGGAGGTTTGAAAATGGAATTAAAACCAAATTGTGCAACGTGTTCAATAGAGGTCTCCGAGAGGATTTGCAGGCGTGAAAAAGGAGGAAAGCACCCCAAAAATTGTCCAACAGTAATAAAAAAAGATCTAATTGAAAAAAGTATATTGGAGTACAAAAAACCAGATGTTTATATCCTTGCCCAAAATGCATCCTTACAAGAAGCAGAAGGATATGGAAACAGGGACAAAGGATATGAAAGGGTAATCCCAATAAAACCCAGGATATTAGAAATAGCGGAATATGCAAAAAAAATGAACTTTAAACGACTTGGAATAGCATTTTGTGTGGGCCTAAGAAATGAAGCCAAGGTGGTGGAAAAATTCTATTCCAATCTGGGATTTGAGGTTGTATCAGTGATCTGCAAAGTGGGCTCTGTCCCAAAGGAAACCATTGGGATTTCAGATGACCAAAAAATTGCCGTTGGAAATTATGAATCTATGTGCAATCCCATATTACAGGCAATGGTCTTAAACTCAGAAAAAACAGATCTAAATATACTTTTAGGCCTATGTGTTGGGCACGATACATTGTTTTTGAAGTACACAGAATCTCCCTGCACAGTGCTAGCTGTAAAAGACAGACTACTTGGACATAATCCCCTTGCTGCAGTCTATAATATTGATAGTTACTATAGGTATTTAAAAACAATAGATATATAATGAGGAATTTAAAAACCTTACTTATAATCTTCATATTATCTCTGTTACCGTCCTCATCCATAGCCTTTGAGAGGATAGTTTCAACTGCCCCTGCTACCACTGAAATACTTTTTGCCCTAGGGTTAGGGGACGAAGTGGTAGGGGTCACAAATTTTTGTAATTATCCAAAACAAGCAAGACACAAAACCCGGATTGGGGGTAATTTCAACTTTAACCTAGAGACAATTGCACTCATTAAACCAACATATCTTATTTTATTAAAAGAAAATTCTAAATTAAAAACATTTTGTCAAAAAATGAATATAAGATATATAGAAGTTACATACAATTCTTTATCTGATATTTATAATTCAATTTATACCATAGGAAAAACTTTTGGTGTAGAGAATAAGGCTAATTCTTTGATAAGAAATATCAAAATGGGACTTAATAAAGTTGTAAGTAAAATAGATAAAAAGTGCAAACTTAGAGTTCTTATAGTTGTTTATAGAGAAATAAATAGATTAAAGGATGTTTGGGCAGCTACAGATAAAAGTTTTTTGGGAGAGATATTAAAACTATGTGGAGCCCAAAATATTTTAGAGGATGTAGACAAACCTTATATAAGGGTATCATTAGAAGAAATTGTTGCTAGAAATCCTGATGTAATTATTGAAGCTTCTAGTAAAAATCTTGGTATAGATTCAAAAAAATCACTAATATTATGGTCTAAGCTGGGTAAAATTAATGCAGTAAGATATAAAAGAATTTATGTGTTATCTAAACCTTATATAACAATTCCAGGACCACGAATTCCATTAATTGCTAGGGATTTTATAAATTGTCTTTATGGTGATAAAATAGAAAAATGATAAAATTAGAAAGAATTTATTTTAGATATCATAATAAAGAGGTCTTAAAGGATATTAATTTAAATGTTAAAAAAGGAGAAATTATAGGAATACTTGGTCCAAATGGTAGTGGAAAAACAACCCTTCTAAAAGTCTTAGCTGGTATCCTCCACCCACAATCTGGTAAAATCTTGATAAACAATACACCATTAACACATTACAAACACAGGGATCGGGCAAAACTAATTGGATTTGTTCCCCAACATATCCCTGCCTACTTTCCTTTTACTGTATATGAAACCATCTTATCTGGCCGTTTTCCTTACTTAGGTCCATTTAACATCTTATCTAAACATGACAGAGAGGCGGTTGAAAAAGCAATAGAACTCACTGGAATAGAACACATCGCCAATAGAAAGTTGACTGAGATATCTTCGGGAGAATTACAAAGAGTTGCCATAGCCGTTTGTCTTGCTCAAGATACAGAAATATTGTTACTTGATGAACCCATATCCAATTTGGACATAAATTATCAAAGGAGAATATTAAATACACTATATTCTCTTAATGAAAAACATAAAAAAACCATAGTTATGGTTTTCCATGACATCAACATGGCCATTAGATTTTGCCAAAAATTATTTTTTTTAAAAAAAGGAAAAATAGTATATGCAGTAGATTCACCAAGTAAAATAAGAGAAGATGTTATCGAAGATATATTTGATACAGCTATTATAGTGTTTGAGACACAAAATAGTAAAATATTCTTGCCTGACATTTTATCGCAAACTGAAGAACCATTGATATCTGTAATTGAAGAAGATAAACAGATCACTGAGAATTATCTAATAGGAGGATTTATTCATGAAATAAAAAATGTCATACAGGATCATAAAATGATTTTTGATAGCATAAGTCAGGAGATACCTTCTAATTTTGATGACAGTATGGAACGAATAATGAAATCATTAGTAGAGGAAAAAATTGACAAATCATTGCATGAAGATATATCCAAAATGATATATAATAATTCATTGTTATTAAAAGTAAAAAAACAAATTAATATGTGTCTCGCTGAAATTAATAGAATTCTCTCATTAGCTAATTTTATAGATAATTACACAAAATTAAATAAAGATACCCTCAATACAATAAATTTAAATGAGGTCTTACTAGATATATATGAATCAAATTTTGAAATTTTCAAAAAGAACAAAATTAAATTTAACATAGAAGTAGAAGATAATTTTATTTTACAAATAAATAAGGAGCATTTACATTCCATTTTAGAAAATCTAATTTTAAATAGCGTAGATGCTTTTAAACATGATAATGATCCCAATAAAGAAAGAACAATTACAGTCAGGAGTTTTATAAGAAAAAACAGGCTCTTTATTCAAGTAGAAGACAATGGTCCAGGGATAAAGGAAGAAGATTTACAAAAAATATTCATACCGTTTCTCACTACAAAACCCAAAAAAGGAAATGGAATTGGCCTATTTTTAGTAAAAAGGTTAGTTAGGCTTTATGGGGGACGCATTTATGTACACAGCTGTCCTGGAAAGATAACAAGCTTTCACATTGTGTTCCCTCAAAATATATATAATAATCCAGATAAAATTTAATAAAAAATCTTTAGCAATGGTATTAAATATGAGTTTAGAAGAACATGATCTTATCCAAACTATAATAAAAGGTAAGATTTTTTTATTATGTATTTTTTTTATCTGTACCATTCTAGCTGCAATAGTAGTGGGAAGCCAACATATCGATCTAACCTATGCACTTGAAAATTTGGAAAGCGTGGAAGCAAACATATTATTTACAATAAGGATTCCAAGGGTAATCTTGTGCGTAATGGCAGGGGGAGGACTTGCTATTTGTGGAATGGTTTTTCAGGCAGTTTTTAAAAATCCTCTATCTTCTCCCTTTGTTCTGGGTATATCTAGTGGAGCTTCTTTTGGTGCAGTTTTAACTATTCTTCTGGGAATAGATTCATTGACTTGCACTTTTATATCAATTTCATCTATCTTTTCCTTTTTAGGGGCAATATTTACAATTTATATTATTTATTTTATCTCCAAGAAAAATAGTTTTGCTATTGATTCCCATTCACTAATTATGGCAGGATTTGCATTAAATCTAATGTTTCTTGGTCTAATTATACTATGTCAATATATTGCAAATTTTACCCAGACCAGGGAAATACTCCATTGGCTTATTGGTTCAATTGATATTTTGGGGTTTTCTGACATTAAAAAGATATTGCCTATGTTTATTATTGGAATATTGATCGTACTTTTAAATCTCTCAAAACTTAATCTGATCGCAATGGGAGACGACATTGCCTTTACCAGGGGCATAGACGTAACTTTTTATTACTTTATTTTTATTTCTTCGTCATCACTGATAATTGGGGCAATTGTTAGTGTAACTGGTCCAATATGCCTAGTTGGACTTATTATTCCACATGTGGTGAGATTGATAGTTGGAGCGAATAACAAATACATATTCTGGGGATCGCTTTTCTTAGGGGGAAGTTTTTTGGTTCTTTGTGATTTAATCTCAAGGATAATGCTTGCTCCAACAGAAATACCAATTGGTGTGATAAGTTCTATTATAGGCACACCTTTCTTTATTCATTTCCTGGTGAGAAAACAATAACGTAACCTAGTTATAATAAAAAATTAGCCTAGATTTGCCCCTTGACAAACCTAGGCTAATTTCAAGGAAACTTTTTATTGTTTTATTAATTTACCTTAAAAACCAATGAACCATTTTCAACGTCTATTATAACTTTATGACCTTCCATTACCTTTCCTGCAATTATCATCTTGGCAATCTCTGTTTCCACCTTTGTCTGTAGGTATCTTCTTAAAGGTCTCGCGCCGTAAACTGGATCATAGGCCTCCCTTGCTATAAATTCTCTGGCTCTCTCTGTTAATTCAAGGCCAATCTTCCTTTCTTGTAGTCTGTTTCTGATCCTCTCAACAAGTAGATCCACAACCTTTTTGATCTCTTCTAACATAAGAGGTTTAAACAAAACAATCTCATCAATCCTGTTCAAGAATTCAGGTCTGAAGTGGGACTTTAATTGGGCAAATACCTGCTCTTTTACACCTGGTTTTAATTCACCAGTTTCAGTTATACCTTCAAGTAGATAATTGGATCCTAAGTTTGATGTCATAATTATTATGGTATTTTTAAAATCAACAGTCCTACCATGACTATCAGTGAGTCGACCATCATCTAATATTTGCAAGAGTATATTAAATACATCAGGATGTGCCTTTTCTATCTCATCTAAAAGTACTACACAATAAGGTTTTCTCCTCAC
>Ga0256842_1001385_pt1 | contig 19435 bp, 20 predicted proteins | sample 4559240metaG_FD_185973 | JGI IMG/M metagenome (GOLD analysis project Ga0256842, IMG submission 185973) | Hydrothermal vent microbial communities from Guaymas Basin, Mexico - 4559-240 | ecosystem: Environmental > Aquatic > Marine > Hydrothermal vents | place: Mexico: Guaymas Basin | collected... | reverse complement strand
AAAAAATATTTCTATTTTCTACAAACACCATCCATATTTAAAATACAAACATATCCTGTTTCTTTAGATATATTGATAACTAATTCATTTATTGAACTTTCACCTGTACATTCTTCAATACATAAACTTATTTTACAATCATTAGTTAATAATTTATCTTTTTCATAAGAATTATTTTTATTTATAGAATTGAAAGGTCTTCCTAGATAATCAAAATAAAGAAAATATCTATTTTTTGAACAACCACCAGAAAATAAAATATTTTTGATAGAATAGTATTCACCTATATTCATTTTTTTATTTGATCTATTTTTTTTATCATTTGTTTTTAATCCTCCAGAATAACCACCACTTAAATAAGCTCCTAGATTATTTGGATTTATTGCCAATTCAGAAAAATTTGGTTTTCCATCATAATTTCCTTTTTTATTTATATGATCAGAAAATATACTATAAGCCATTTTATAATTTGTATTTTTAGATTTACCAAATTTAATTTCCCATCTTTTTTTATACCACTGAATATTATTTGACTCGTATATATCATCAACCATAGCCAAATGTTGAGTATATCTTATATGTTCTATAACTTGATTAGCAGCTTGTTCTAAAGAATTTGTTTTAGTTCTTGGGATAGTAACAAAAGCCAATATACCAATGACTACCATAACAAAAATCAACTCTAGCATTGTAAATGCTTTTTTCATAATAAATCCATTATATAATCTAAATAAAGTTAGTATATCAAAAAGTAGTGTAAGTTAAAAGAAAGAGAAGAAAGTTTACTTAAGGAGATTAAACTCCTTAAGTATAATATATGATTAAAGCTTTTCAGCCTCTTGAACATCGTATAAAATATCATCCATTGGATGTCTATACATTGGCATTGCAAGTCTTTTTTCATCAAGGATATGACCGATGAAACCTATAGAACGACCAACGATAAAGAATGCATTAAGAGTACCAGAAGCGATAAACTCATTAATCTCTTCTTCACTATAACCTAATGCTCTCCACATATCTACCATCAAGATACCGATAGTACCATCAACATTTAAGATAAGGTTCTCTTTTTTGCTTGTAGTAAGTGCTTCAACAGTTCTTGCATAGTCTAAAAGAGGAGTTGCTGGGAAATGCTCAGCAGCATAGTTCATAAGACCAGTAACTCTTAAATCTGGGTTTTTAAGTGATTTGATACGGTGACCAATACCTGGGATTGGAATACCTTGCTTTTTCATGTGAGATAAGAACTCTTTTGGAGAAAGACCATTATCATCAGCATATTTGAAATGCTCAGCAGCACCATCAATAGCACCACCAAATCTTGGACCAATTGTTAAAAGACCAGTTACTAAAGATTCAACAACAGATTTTCCAGCTCTTGCAGTTACTTTAGCATTGTGAGCACCTGATACTGCTGGACCATGGTCTGCAACAGTTTTCATTACAGTTTCGATAAAGTCAGTAGCCCATTTTGGATATTGTTTTTTGAACCATAGAAGTGATATAACATCACCGATACCTTTACCAGTATCTGGAGTAGCAACACTAGAGATTGGGAAACCTGCATAAGTACACTCTTCCCCTCTATCATCAGAAATAGTACAGATAAATTGCTTACTTCTTCTTACAGTTGGAACGATATTGATTTCTGGCTCTGGAATCTCTGGTAAGTTAAGAGATTCAAATACCTCTTTAATCTTAGCTGGTAAATCATTGAAAGTATCTGGTACATGGATACCTGCTTCTCTCATAGCATTGTTTTTATACTCAGCTGTTTCCATCTCACCGTTTGCAGATGCACCCGCATGACCAAACTGAACACCACTATCATAATACTTAGCGATAGTACCAATACACCATGCAACTATTGGTTTAGTAATCTTACCAGACTTAACTGCTTCGATAACTTTGTACTCTTCAGTACCACCAACTTCACCTAAAAGTATCATATACTTAACAGCTGGATTTTTTTCCATTCTAAGTAGGTTATCTATAAATACTGAACCAACAAATCTATCTCCACCGATAGCTACACCCTCAGCAATACCATCAGCATTGATAGCGATGATGTTTGAAAGCTCATTGAAAAGTCCACCAGAACGAGTTACAAGTCCACAAGAACCTGCACGGTGAAGTTTAGAGTTAATGATGTTAGAGATTGTACCACCGATATTTGCAACTTTAAATGCACCCGGAGTTATAGCACCAACAGTAGCAGGCCCGATAACAGTAACACCTAATTCTCTTGCTTTTGCATTCATCATACGAGCAAGTCTCTCAGGGATACCCTCAGCAGTAATCATCATAGATGAAAAACCACCAATTTCAAGTGCTTCCATAGTTACATCATAAGCAGTTCTAAATGAAGCAAAGTTTAAAAGTACATCAGCTTGAGGCTGAGCAGCTTTAGCATCTGCAGTTGTTTTGAAAAGTGGAATCATCACTTCATCTGGTCCAAAAAAGAACTTTTCAAATTTATTTCCACTTGTCGGTGCAACAATTGCAGCTACTGATGGAGTTTTTCTTTGAATAGTATAATCATAGTCTAACATTCTTTGGATAGCAGTTTTGTTGTTGTTCCAAAAAATAGCTTGTGTGTCTCTTGTATATAGTTGTTCCATATTTTCTCCTTACTTCTCTAGTGCCATACGAACGATGTCAGTAACATGTGTTTCAGGTCCATAAACTTCGATATATAAACCTAATCTATCTGCAGCTTCTTTAATGTCTTTTAAACCTTTTTCATAGTTTGGTCCACCACGGCGTACATAGATTTTAAGATCAACTTCTTTCATTTTATCTGCATAGTTTTCAAATGCTTGAATGATACCTGTAAAAGTTTTTGCAACATCAGTAAAGTTAGCAATAGCTCCACCAATAATCATAACTTTACCACGACCTTGAGGATCTTTCTCTCTAGTCATTAAGTCAAGTAATGTTTCTGCATAGAATTTTGTTTCACCAGTAGTTGGACCACCTGAGTACTCACCATAGTTAGCAAGATCATCGATTCCAGCCATATCAGCAATAGTATCTGCATAAACAACAGAAGCACCACCACCAGCAACCATAGTCCAGATTCTAGCTTCTGGCTTAAGTAGAGTAAGTTTTAGTGAAGCACCAGTTTTAGCATCAGCTTCTTCAATAGCTTCAACTTCTGGAGATTTAGCTTCCATACCAAATGCAGTAGGATACTCAATATCACCCCACTCTTCTACCATCATAAAACCAGCAGTATCATCAAGTTTAGCAACCATATCTAAAAGCTCGATTTTGTTACCTTGCATTACGAAAGGGTTAATTTCAAGATATGCGAAGTTTAATTCACGATATGCTCTAAAGAAACCGATACAAAATTCTGCAAAATTAGCCTTGTCTTTTTCAGCTACATCAGCAGGCACATTAGCACGGATTTTTTCAGCTATCTCTTCTTCAGTTGCAGTGATAGGGAATGCTACTTCAGTAACTTTTTCATCCCAACCCTCTTCAACTTCCATTCCACCCTCAGCAGACATATAGATAACATCATTGTCACCTACACAAGTAGCAGAAACATAGTATTCTTCAGATTGTTCATGTGGAGTAAATGGCTCAACTACGAAGTGAGTTAGTTTATCTACACTTGGTTCACCAGTAGGAGTATCACCATCAAACGAAAAATATACTTTTTGTTCAGTTGAAGATTTTTCATCTATCCAACTTGCAGCTTTTGCTAAAGAAACATCACCTGGTTTAGCATCTTTGAAAAGAACTAAATCATTTTTACCACGCTTACCAAATAACATATCTGGTTTTGCAACTAATGTTTTTTCATTTAACCAAGCTTTAGTTTTTGCAGCCTCAGTTAGTTCTGATCCATTTTGAACCATAACAGTCTCGTATGCATAAGTAAAGTCTGGAAAATACTTATCCCAGTGTTTTGCTAAGATTGACTTAGCATCATATTCTCGTATCGCTTTTTGAGCCATAGAAACTCCCTATTTTAAAGTTTAACGACCATTCTAACATATCTTTAAACAAATGGATACAAAAGGGTTATACTAAATATTAAATAGATTTATTCATTGTTTATTTTTGTAACATTCGCCTTATATACGACTATATTTTTGTAACTTATTGTTACATCTACTTTATTTTTAGTACTTAAACTCTCTTCATTTAAAATATATCTATCACATTGTGTGATTCCATAAAACTTCAACCTATAAGATAAATCATCATTAGAATCTATACAACTTATATTTAACTCCTTAAGTTTTATTGATAACTCTTTTGCAATATACATTTTATAAGCAAAATGCTTTTTTGGATTTTCTATAACTTTATATAACTCTTTGTTAAAAAGAACTATTAAAGAGTTAAATAAAAGAAATACTAAAGAAATGATAAACATAATTTTATATTTTTTACGAAATACTTTTAATCTAACTCTATACGACTGAGTAAATATCTCTGCACCTAACAATAATGCTAACATTATATATGGAGCAAATTCATCAAGTTCAACCCTTTGACGAAGGGAAAGAAGTAATGAAAAAATCAATGGTAAAAAAGAGATAAACCAAACTAAATCTACTTTTTTTGTATATAACTTTTTATATAAAATATAAAACAAATATATAAATACTATAGGTGAAAAAATAGCAAAATATACAGCTAGTGCATCTAATAAATGTCCAGATGGTAGTCCATGTGCATTCAATCCATATATATACATTGATATTGAGAATAAAATCAGATTAACTATAAAAAATATTTTATCTTTTATATAATAAGCATAAAAGATTAAAGATAAAAAAAGATATAAAAAACCACCATCTATAAGTGCATATATAGGTAATAATATATATATATATTTTAAATTAAAATTTTCATATATATATACAAATAAAAATAATCCAAATATCAATAAACCTGCACTATTAATCTGCAATGCTGAACTTATACTACCTGGTAATAATATAAAAATAAGCACAAGCCATATTTTATCTCTTTCATATTTTAGATATTTCTTTGAATTTAGATAAAGCAAAATAACACTAGAAAGGTGTAATAGCATCATAGGTAATCTTAATGCTAAATCATTATGACCAAAAATACTTAAAGAAAAATTTGTAATTAATTGTAAAAAAGAAAATTCACCATATAAAATTTTTGCTTCATAGTACGATATAGAAAGTTCTGAAATTTGAAAGAATAATATTAATGCATCTATCCCTAAAAGTAGGAATAAGATGTATCTTGAAGTCATAAGTTTAAAAAGTTCCCAATTATCTCATGTCCATATTCACTCATAATTGATTCTGGATGAAATTGAACACCATAAATATCTTTATCTTTGATGCGAAGTGCCATTATCTCCTCATCATCTGTACTAAATGCTGTTGGGATTATCTCATCTGTAAGTGATTTTTTATCTACTGTTAAAGAGTGATATCTAGTTGCTATAAATTTTTCTGGTAAATCTTTAAAAAGTTCACAACTTCCAACTCTTTGTACAGATGAAGTTTTACCATGCATCATATTTTTTGCACGAATAACATCTCCACCAAAAACTTGAGCAATACTCTGATGTCCTAAACAGATACCTAAGATAGGTAGCTTATCTTTAAAATACTTTATAACTTCTAAAGTAACACCTGCATCATCAGGTGTAGCAGGTCCAGGAGAGATTATGATTTTTTCAGGTTTTAAAGCTTCTATCTCTTTAACACTCATCTCATCATTTCTTATAATCTTTAAATCAGCACCTAGTTCTCTACAATATTGAACTATATTATAAGTAAAACTATCGTAATTATCTATCATTAAAATCATTTTATTAATTCCTAATTTTGTATCTGTTTTTTGTTTGTTAACTGCTGTAAATAGTTAGATATATTTATAAGTGAAAATGTTACCAAAAAAATCATTAATCCTGGGAAAAAACTAACCCACCATGCTATCTCTATAACATCTTTACCACTACTTAAAATTGTTCCCCAACTTATTTGTGGTGCTACTATGCCAAGACCTAAGAAACTTAAACCACTCTCAGCTAGGATTGCACCCCCTACTCCGAAAGTAAAACTTACAAAATAAATTGGTGCTAGTATGGGTGCATAATATTTAAGAAGTATTTTAAATTTACTAACATTTGCTATGTTTAGAATTTTAATATATGGTTGTGAAGTTATTTTAAAACTCTCAGCACGGATAAGTCTTGCTGTACTCATCCAACCTGTTATAGATATTATAATTATAAGAACCAAAGTAGAAGCATTTATATAACTAACAAGTGCTAAAAGTAAAAAGAAAGTTGGAAATGTTAAAAATAGATCAACTAAGATTATAAAACCTTTATCTATATAACCTTTAAAATACCCAGCCATTGAACCTAAAATAAGTCCTATAAAAGAAGCTATAAAAGCACTACCAACACCTATAATTAAAGATATTTTTCCACCATCTATAAGTCTAGCTAATATATCTCTACCCAATCTATCTGTACCTAATAGATGTTCAAATGATGGTGCTAAAAGTATAGAATTAGCATCCAAATGATAAGCATCTACACTATAAAAGAAAGAACCTAAAAATGAAAATATAAATACAAAAATCAATACAGATATACTAAAAAGTGGTATATTTTTCACAAAAAGCTTACTTACTGTTTTATACCAAGAAGTGTATTCATCATTTGGTCAATTGTTGTTATAACTTTTGCAGCTGCACCGTACGATGTTTGATATTTTATAAGATTTGTCATCTCTTCATCAATATTTACTTTAGAAGTTGAAAAATACTCCATTTCAACCGCACTAAATTGAGCATTGACAGCATCATTTTTTGATATTGCTGCATTTGTCTTTGTACCAACCTCTGTAGCAACCATATCAAACATACTATATGTTGTTTCATGGTAAGTGTTATCTCCCACTTTAAAATCATACTCTTCATATTGTTGTTGCACCATATTTAATGCAACATCATTATCTCCATCTTGTGTAGTTTTTCCAGCTGTTATAAGAGAAGGGTTTCCTTTTAATGTGGTACTTAATCTAATATTACTAGCATTATCACCATCAAGAAATCTTCCAAAACCAAACCCACCAGCAAAATTTGTCCCAGAATCAAATGATTCTGTAGTAAGATTATCTTCAATCGAAAATGTATATCCATCTGCTTCTGCTTGTGCATCTAAAACAAATACTGCACTTGTTTGTGATTTTTTAAAATCAAAATTAAGATAATCATCTACATCGTTATTTGCATTGCCATCATCATTATCATCTTTTTGAGCTTCTAACTGCTCTTTTATGGAGTTTCCATTTGATGATTTTGAAAACGAAGTAGCATTATCTATTTTCATCTCTCTTCTTGCCACCTCATTACCATCAATATCATAGATAACAATATCAAACGAACCTGTTTTAATATTTTTACCTGAATTTACCAATGGTGTATCTGTATCTATCTCTATAATATTTGAATCTTTTCTAATTGAAGCTGCTTCAGCATAAAGGTTATTGGTACTTTCAATTAGACCTTTTGAAAAAGCATCCATCTCTGCTATGGTATTTTGCAAAGTACCATCTTTTGGAACTCCACTTGTTCTATCTACAGAATGACCCCTGAGGTCAAGCATAGCACCGATTCTACCATCGGTAATCTCTTCGTCCATAGGTATTCTAACACCATCTTGTCTTTCATAGCTTATCTCATAAAACCCACCAGAATTATCATCTTTTTCAAGATGCAAAGGGTGATATGTTCCCCCATCTACTATGTTAAAACCATTTACCTGAACGGTATAACTACCTGTTCTTAGATTTGAATCACTATCTATTTGTATATTTGATGAGAGTTGATCTGTAGTTCTTTTTGCCCCAATAAGTCTTGATAGATCCCTTTCTAAAACATTTCTTTTATCTCTCAAATCATTAGCATTGTACATATCTCCTGCTTCTACAGAATCTATATATTTATTTAGATCAGCCAACTCTTTTGCTTTTTTATTAACCTCATCTATATTTACAGCCAATTCATCATTTACTTTTGTTTGAAGATCTTTTATCTGTTCTTGGGTTGTGTTTATGTGTTGAGTCAAACTCTCAGTTTGTTTAGCTAATGCAATTTTAACTGAATCATTGTCGGGGTTATCTGCTAATGTTTGCCACATATCATGATAATCGCTAAGATCGTGTTTAATACCCACATCTTCAACCTCAGGATAAAAAGTAGATAGAGTATTGAGTGTTTTTTTTTCATATCCAGAATACTCTTTCTCTGCTGATATATCTGTATATCTATCATAAACAAAGTTATCAAATACTCTTTTAACTTCTTTAACTTCAACCCCATTACCAACTTGACCAGGATTTATAGAAAGTGGTGTCGCTGCAGTTGAAACAACTCTTTGTCTTGTATAGCCCTCTGTGTCTGCATTTGAAATATTATGTCCAGTAGTATCAATACCCACTTGAGCATTGTTTAATCCCGAATATCCAACATATAATGAGTTAAAAATAGAAGCCATCTTGAATCCTTTATACTCTCACTTCTAAGACAGATGGATTCTTGGTAGCTCTTTTCTCATAACCATCCATCTCCATAGGAACTAATCTTTCTAAAAAAGTGTTATATAGTGTACTTACAGCTAAAACTAATTTTGAGTATTCCCTATTTATTATTCTTAAATTATTTAATTCTACTTTTAACTGTTCTAGGGACTGGTGCTGTTGGTTATCTAATAACTCAGATAATTCTGCATCTGGATTTTCTGTCATTAATGATGAAATTTCATGATCAATCATAGCTTTTTTTTGTTCAAAACTTTTTAACTTATCTTCTTTTATTGAAAGTCTATCAAATTGTGGATTATTATTTGCCTCTTTTATATCTGTGATATCTGCTTTTGTAATTTCTACCAAATCTCTTAAATCTGATAATGCACCTTCTAAATGATGACTTAACATAATAAATCCTTAACTATTTAATCTAACTTTACAACAATTCTTCAGCAATTTTTTCTGATAAAGCTTGTAAATTAATCCTATATTCACCAGAGTTGATAGCTTCTTTTAACTGTTCAACTTTACTGGTATCACCTTGTTTTGAAATACTCACACTAGCCCTTGTTTTAAGATCTTTAGAATCTGTTGAATTGCTAGAATAAGTATTATGAATCATCGTACTATTTATCTGAGTAATCATAACTTATCCTTTTACAACTACATCGACAAATTTGCTAAAATCTTAACCCTCTCTTGATAGATAATCATATAACATTTGAGAAAAACCAAAGCTTCCAGCACTCTCTTTTGAAAGTTCATCCCTATACATTGATTTGTATATCTTAGTACCGGGATCATTTTGTTCTGTAAAAAGATTTTTTTCATTTTTAGAAGCTTCATCCATCATCATTTTGATAAATACAGCCTCAAAAGCATCTGTTTGTTTTCTTAACTCTTCATTTTCAGCTTTTTCATCTATCTTAGGGATGATATTTTGTTGAGAAACAGCTTGTGTATGTAAAGTATCCATTCCAAAATAACTCATTATATAACCTTCAATTCTGCTGAGATACTACCAGCACTTTTCATAGCTTCTAGTATCGAGATAATATCTTTAGGAGTAGCTCCCAACTTTTGTAAAGAACGAACTAAGTTTGCTACCGTAGTTGTTCCTTTTTTTGTATAAACTTCATTTTCATTTAGACCAATAACCAATTCACTATCTATAACAACCGCTCCATCTGGTTCTGATGGAGTTTCTTGTTCTTTAATTTTTATAGTTATATCACCATGAGTAATGATAACTGGTCTTATCTCTATACCCACCCCAGCAATGATAGTTCCAGTTCTTTCATTTATGATAATTTTATTTGAAATTTGATAGTCCATATCTATATCTTGAACTTGTGCTAAGAACTCTATCATTGAATTATTTTCAGGACATTTTAGTCTTATAGTTTTTGGGTCAATTGCTACTGCTATCTGTGTACTATAAAAATTATTAATCGCTTTTTGTACCGATACAGAGTTTTTAAAATCAGCATCAGTTAAAGATAATGTAGCATATTTTTTACTATAAAGATCTATATTTATCTCTCTCTCAACCAAACCACCATCATAAACCATACCAGATGTTGGATGAGATACACTACTAGCACCTTTGACATTACGACCACCAATAGTTACAGAACCTTGAGCAAGTGCATAAATCTTGCCATCAACCCCTTTTAAAGGCGTCATCAGAAGTATTCCTCCCTCAAGTGATTTGGCATCACCTATAGATGAAACAATAACATCAAACTTATCCCCTTGACGAGCAAACGGTTTAAGTTTGGCAGTGATAACAACTGCAGCAACATTTTTTGATTTAATATCAATAGGTCGCATATCTATATTCATAGATTTAAGCATATTTGAGATAGATTGTAAAGTAAATTTTGAAGTTGTTCCATCACCTGTCTTTTTAAGACCAACAACAAGTGAATAACCTATAAGCTGATTATCACGAACACCAACAACACTTGAAATATCATTGATTTTTGTAGCATAAATAGTTGTGATAGTAAGTAAAATTAATAATATTTTTTTCATTGCTAAACCCTTAAGTAAATAAGGCTTAGCAATATCTATTCCAATAAAAAATTACAATAAATATGTTAAAGATGTTTTTCCAAATTTTTTTGATTTCTTAATTTTAAAACTACCTATATTTTTAGGTAATTCCAATCCCGTCATATGTTCTATAATTACTAACTTAACATTTTCTTTTGGTAAGAATTTTATAAGTTCTATCATCTTATCGTATATATCTTCCATTCCTTCTCTGCAACTAAAAGGTGGGTCTATATAAAAATATGCATCTTCATTTTTTCTTTTTAGTTTTTTTACCACTGCATCTATGTTGATAAAACTATCTCCTGAAAAAACTTCACAAGCATTTACATCTGTTTTTGAGATATTTTCTTTTAAAACTTTTAGTGCTTCTTTATCTCTTTCCATAAAGTATATCTGTTTTGCTCCACGGCTTAGTGCTTCAAGCCCTATTGAACCACTACCTGAAAAAACCTCAACAAAATTTGCATCTATTATCTCAAACTGGATTGTGTTAAAGAAAGATTCCAAAACTATATTTTTAGAACTTCTTGTTGTTATTTTTGATGGGAGTTTTAACACTTGCCCTTTATACTTACCCATTACAATTTTTTTTGTAAATTTATTTTTCATAAAAAATTCTCACTGCTTCTAAAATATTGTCTTTATATTCCTGTGTTAAAAGGTCTATTCTTTTTTCTAAAATAGAAAAATCTAATTCCTGTGAATTTATAGATTTTTTGTTGATTTGTTTATATCTTGATTCAAGTGCCATTATCAACTGTGTTTTAGAAAAAGGTTTAATTAGATCAGCATCAGTATCTTGAGAGATATAAAAACATCTTTCATCATCTTCAAAACACTCAACATCACAGATACAGATATCACAATACTTTACAGAGGTTAAATACTCTTCTAAAAAAAGTTCTAAAGACTTTTGTAATAGTAATGATTTACATTCAATTGCTATTTTCATTCATTTATCCTATTTAATATCACAAATAATATTCGATACTATATCTTAAATCTTCATCTAAATCTACCACATTATTTAGCATCCATTCCAAATATCCTCTATCATTCATAGCAATCTCTTCTATATAGTTGCCAGCATACTTTCCAAAACTAAACTTTGTCATAAGAACTTTTTTAAAACTAAGTTCACACATCTCATCAACAGATGCCATATCTTTTAAGTATGTAAAAAGCTGTTTAACCACTAACGAATCACTAAGTGCATGGTGTGGGATAATAGACTCTTCTTCATTCTTGTATAATCTTAACTCATATCTTAAAAATTGTAAAGAGAAAAATTCACACTCAGGTATAAGATGCTTAGTTACTCTTAGAGTATCTATAACCCTACCATTAAAGATAAATCCAATCTCTTTTAATTTCTGTAAATCAAACTTTATATTATGACCAACCATCACAGCATCTTGAGTATTATTTTGTTGTAAAAATTTAAAAGTTTCACTATCTTTTAAAGATGGTTTTCCTTTTAGCATCTCATTTGTTATATGGTTTATACTTGATGCCATAGGTGGTATCTTTTTACCCTCATTTACCAAGTCGTAGTACTTTGCATCTTCTGATACTATGGCTATAGAACAGATTTTATCGCTACTTTCTAAACCTGTAGTCTCAACATCAAGAAACATTAGCATCTTGATACCTTCACTTTTTTAGATATATTTGTAAATATCATAAAAGAGATAAATCCAGATAAGACTAAAAACAGATATAACCAGTAGATGTTGAACCACTCAAAAAGTGAATCATAAGATGCAAATAGTTTTGTAAAGATTAAAGCAACAATCATAAAAACACTAACTAACCATATAAGTGACATCATCCACTTTCTAGTAACTTTTGGTAAATCACCATAGCCTACTACCTCTATAGCATCTGCACCATTACACTCTAAGAGTTTTAAACTATAACCATTTAAACAGTTGTTAAATAGGTATTTTACACTTCGATAAAGTGCTATAAGGAGTGTAAAATTCCAAGCTATAAGTGTCCAAAATAACCATATATCAAATACAGCTTTTAAAATATTAGTATCTAAAATTCCATTACCTTTTATGATATATATACCTAATGTTATAAAGCTAGACAAAATCATGGCTAAAAAAATAGAACATAAACTTAAACGAACAACCCATCTAAGCCACAATAAAAAATAAAACTTATACATCTTTTTAATAACCCTTTTAACTTTAAACCTGAGTTCGACAATAAAATTATATCAAAAAAGGATTATTTAATTTACAATAGAGTATCATAGTTATAATTTATAGTAGGTTATATAACATGAAAAAATATTTATCAACTTTCATTCTCACATCAGCTGTTTTAATGTCTAATGAAATATTAGATTTAGAAAGTGATTTTTTACAAAGCCTTGATGAAGTTAGTGAGATAGCCACAAAAACAAAACTTAACATTGATGATACACCATCTTTCGTTACAGTTCTTCATAGTGAAAAACTTCAAAAGCTTGGTATCAACAATGTTTTTGAAGCTCTTAGATTAGTCCCCGGTGTTCAGCTAACAAAAGAATCTACAGGAGTACCTGTAGTTGTTTTTCGTGGTGCTACACAAAAGGGTGAAGTGAAATTAATGATAGATGGTGTTAATATAAACAACACTTATCGTGGTTCAATTTACCACTATTTAGATTTTCCTATAGAACTTATACAAAGGATAGAAGTTATTCGTGGTGCTGGTTCTGTTTTATATGGCTCAGGAGCGATTAGTGGTGTTATAAATATCATAACAAATTCATCTGAAGAAAATAAAAATAAAGTATTTACTTCTATTGGAAGTTATGACCATTATAAAAGTGGAGCAATTATCTCTCAACAAATAGGAAATGTAAAGTTTTTAAGTGATGGATATTATGAAAAAGACCATAAAAAAATAGCGACTGGTCCAGATATAGCTGGAACAACAGGAGATAGTGACCAGAGTTTAACTAATTATTCTATAGGTTTAAATATATCAAATGAAAACATATCTCTAATAACTAGGATGAAAAGCTCTGATTTTGGTAATTCACATGGATTAACAAATCATATAGATGAAGATACAGATAAATACCATAATCTAAATCAAATGTTCTTTACACAATTAAAGTACAAAAATTCTATCAATAAAGATAACACTTATTTTATATCTGTAGGATACTCAAGTTATTTACAAAATGCAGAAACAAAACTACCTGCTAATATAGATATTAAATATAAAGAAAATAGTATTTTTACACAATCTCAATTTGTTTCTAATAGTATTGAAAACAATGAATTAATTGTTGGTATAGAATATTCAAGTTCAAAAATAAAAGATACAAATTATTTTACAAAAGAAAACGCTACAAGAAAAATATTTTCACTGTATCTAACTGATAAATATTCAGCGACTAAAAAACTAGATATTTCTGCTGGTCTTCGATATGACAACTATAAAGATGAGATGCAAAAAGTATCTCCATCTTTTGGAGCTGTTTATAGAGTGTCTGATGACATAAAAATAAAAACAACTTATTCTAAGTCATTTCGTGTACCATCTTGGATAGAATTAAATAGTAATGCTAACTTAAGTGAAGAAGAAGCAAGTACCATAGAAAGTGGTATAGTTTACAACTACAATCAAAACAATAAAATAAGAGTAAACTTTTTCAAAACTGAGATTAAAAATGTAATAGCTAAAAATTCAGCTAGAATATATGAAAACTCAGCAGAACATAATATGTTGGGTTCAGAGTTTGAGTATATATTTTCTCCAAATATACAAAGTGAGATGAAATTTTCCACTAGTTATATAGATGCAAAAGATAAGGACAATAACGACATAAAAGATGTTGCAAATATTTTAACAAATGCATCGTTTATTTATAGATTTGATTCTGGTATAAGTTTAGGTATGTTGTTAAAATATACATCTAGTATAGATAGATCATCAACAGACAAAAGAGATGATATGTCAAATAGTTTGATTTTTGATCAAAGTATATCTTATGTAAACAAGAGTTTTACAACGACTTTAACTATTAAAGACCTATTTAATCATGGTACAAATTATCCTCTTGTAGAAAATACTTATATCAATGACTATCAAGATGCTAGTCGTACTATACAACTTAAAGCATCTTGGGAATTTTAAAGGTTATATATGTTTAGATTTTTAGCACTTGCAATACTTTTTAGCACTACTATTTTTGCTGTATCTATCAATGAATCTCTACTTAAGATACATGCAACCTTAGTACCCAAAATCTCTCTGATGGATTATGATTTTAAAACAAAGGTTATAGATAACAAGATTGTAATCGTACTTTATTATGAAAAAAGTGAATATAAAAGTGCAATATATTTAAAAAATAAGATAAAAACAAAATATGCAAATGGTATAAATGGCTATGCTATTAAATGCAAACTAGTTAAGTATACTGATGCTAAGGTTATTAAAGCCAATATCATATACCTATTTCCATCAAAAAAGGAAAATATATTAAAAGTTACAAATTTTGCTAAGGAGGTTAAGGCTTTAACCTTCGCCTACTTAGAAGATTATCTGATTGATGATATCATGATATCAGTTAAAATTGGTTCTCGTGTAAAACCTATCATAAATCTAAGTTCAATAAAAAGAAATCAAATATGTTTAAGACCAATTCTAGTGAAAATTTCAGAGATATATACTTCTAATAGTGATAAGAAATGAATATAAATACAAATTCTATCTTATTTAGAACACTTTTTATTTTATTTATATCTTCTAGTTTTTTTGTATCTTTTATATCTATAAGTTCTAAACATACATTTTCTGATGGCTATATAACACTTATAAATGAAAAAATAGATGAGATTATAAGCAATATATCTCCACAAATAGCTCTTAACCTTAGTTATGGTTTTAACAAAGCTATAGATGAGATAGGAGATAATTTACTAAAAGATAATCCAAATGTATTATTTTTAGAGATAAAAGTAGATGAATACCAAAACCCTTTTATATATTCAAAAGACACCAATACACTCCAAAAACTAAAAGTAGATAACAATTTTATATCTACATCTCCATTGATAGATTCAGTTACTTTAACAAAAATAGGAACAATAACTATAGTTTATTCAAATAAACCATACAAAAAATTTATGAAAGATTTTTACATATGGTTTAGTAGTGGTATATCTATATTTATCATATTGATGTTAATTTTGGCATATTATCTATATTCATCATTAAAAAATCTTACTCTTCTTGATAGTTCATTAAAAAAATTCAATCCAGCTCATCCAGAAGAACTTTCATTTAATCTAAATTCAAAAGATGAAGTTGCATCTATATCAAAATCTGCTAAATTAATGATTCATAATATTATAAACTTTCTTGAAGATGAAAAAAGATTGCAAACAGAACTATCTAAAAATAAAAAACATTTAGAAGATGCTCAAAGACTTGCCAATGTAGGAAGTTGGGAATATGATATAAATAATAAGATACTATCGTTAAGTGATGAGATTTATAGAATATTAGGTTTAAAATTTAAAAAAAATATCACTTATCAAGAGATATTTAATTTTATAAATGAAAAAGAATATGTAATAAATATTTTAAAAAATGCTATAAAAAAGGGTTCAAAATTTGATTTACAATGTTCATTAACTATAAACAATAAAAATATAATTATACATACCATAGGAAAAGTTAGAAAAACAGCTAAAGGAAGTTCTAAAATTATTGCTGCTAGTATGGATATTACACAAGAGGAAAAAAACAAAAAAACTATACATAAATTAGCTTTTTATGATTCACTAACAGAATTACCAAATAGAAGCTTACTAAAAGACCGTATACATAAAGCTCTTCAATATGCAAAAAGACAAAACAGTAAAGTTGCTATTTTATTTTTAGATTTAGATCATTTTAAACTTATAAATGACACATTAGGACATTCTATAGGTGATAAACTTCTTATATATACATCAAAACTTTTAAGAAAACAATTAAGAGAATCAGATACACTCTCAAGAATTGGTGGAGATGAGTTTATAATACTTTTACCAGATATAGATTCAATTGATGATGCTAAAGATGTTGCTAAAAAGATTTTAACAGCACTTAATGGTCAACACAACATAGAATCACACCAACTATATATATCTACAAGTATTGGTATCTCAATATATCCTGATGATTCCATAGAGATGGATGGACTTATAAAAAATGCTGATACTGCTATGTATGAAGCTAAACAAAATGGTAGAAATAATTATAAAATATATTTTGAAAACATGGGTAATTATATTTCAAAACAACTTACAATTGAACATGATTTACGAGAAGCTATTGAAACAGATATTGGTTTACAAATGTATTATCAACCAAAAATAGATGTTAAAACAAACCGTATATCTGGAGCTGAAGCACTTATAAGATGGATACATCCAACAAAAGGTATGATTTTCCCAGATGAGTTTATACATGTAGCTGAAAGTACAGGAATTATCTTAAAACTTAGTAATTGGATTATTGAAGACTCTATAAAACAAGTTGTAAAATTCAATGAAGTTGGATTAAAAGATTTAAAAATAGCTATAAATCTAAGTGCAAGACAGTTTCAAGATCAAAATTTATTACCATTTATATCATCTCTTATAGAAAAGTACAAAGTTAATCCTAAACAACTAGAATTTGAGATAACAGAAACTGTATCTATGAAAAACCTAGATAATACTTTAAAAATTTTAGAAAGATTTAAAAGTTTAGGTGTTTCTATAGCTATAGATGATTTTGGAACAGGACATTCATCACTTTTATATCTTAAAAAATTTCCGATAAATACATTAAAAATAGACCAAAGTTTTGTATTTGATATGGTTAAAGATGAGGGAGACAGAGTTATCGTTCAAACTATAATATCTATGGCTCATTCACTAGGCTTTAGAACCGTTGCTGAGGGTGTAGAAACCTTAGAACATGTAGAACTTCTTAAAACATTAGGCTGTGATGAATTTCAAGGATATTATTATTCAAAACCTATACCAGCAGATAAATTTATAGATTTCTCACAAAACTATAATCCAAATACATAATCTGCTATAATACCAAAATTATATATCAAAAATAAAGAGATTTATGGATTACTTACAAACTCAAGGCAAACAAAAATTAGATGGCATCATCAAAATTTCTGGTGCTAAAAATGCTTCATTACCACTTATAGCAATGACTATTTTAGCAAAAAATAATGTACATATAAAAAATCTGCCAAATGTTGCAGATATAAAAACTCTTTTAAAACTGTTATCAAATCTAGGTGCAAATTGTGAATTTCATGATGATAAAGTAACAGTTGATACATCTACATTGACACAAACAAAAGCAAAATATGACATTGTAAAAACTATGAGAGCATCTATCTTAGTTCTTGGTCCTATTTTAGCTAGATTTGGTCATTGTGAAGTATCGTTACCAGGTGGATGTGCAATAGGTCAAAGACCAATAGACCTGCATCTAAAAGCACTAGAACAGATGGGAGCAAAGATAAACATAAAGTCTGGTTATGTTGAAGCTATCGCACCAGATGGCTTAAAAGGGTGTGATATTATCTTTGATAAAATCACAGTTACAGGAACTGCTAACATAGTTATGGCTGCATCTTTAGCTAAAGGTAAAACAGTTATTACAAATGCTGCTCGTGAACCTGAAGTTGTACAACTTTGTGAAGTTCTAAATGCTAGTGGGGTACAGATAGATGGTATCGGTACAGCGATATTAACTATACATGGTCGTGATTCTAATCTTTTAGAGATAGATGAGTTTTCAATCATTCCTGATAGAATCGAAGCTGGAACTTACCTTTGTGCTGGAGCTATAACAAAGTCAAAACTAACTTTACAAAATGTAGATGCAAAACACATGGGTTCAATCATCTCAAAACTTGAAGAGATGGGTTTAACATTTGATATAACAGATGATACTATAACAATAAATCCAACTCAAACTATAAAACCAGTAAAAATAGTTACACAAGAGTACCCCGCTTTTCCAACAGATATGCAAGCTCAGTTTTTGGCATTAGCAACTCAAGCCGATGGTGTTTCTATCATAGAAGAAAAACTTTTTGAAAATAGATTTATGCATGTAAGTGAACTACAAAGAATGGGTGCAGATATAACTCTAAATGGTAACACTGCAACAGTAACTGGAAACTCAAAACTAAGTGGAACTGATGTTATGGCTACTGATTTGAGAGCATCTAGTGCATTGGTTTTAGCTGGAATGGTAGCAGATGGTGAGACAGATATTCACCGTATCTACCACCTAGACCGTGGTTACGATAACCTAGAAAAAAAGCTTCAAAATGTTGGAGCAAATATAAAAAGATTAAAAGAATCTCTATAAAAGAGATTTTATAACATTACTTACACCTTGGTGTAAGTTGTAAGTTGCGATAGGAAAATCCAAATATTCATTTTCCAAATGAACATTACTTTTTGCTAAGTATTCCCCTAACACATCAACATCTATATCCGAATCTTTCAACTTAAAATAAAGCATTTTTAAACTTACAAAATCACTCCATTTGAAAAAAAGTTCAGGAGTTAACTCTTCAACCTCTTTTCCCTCAGGGTCAAAAAGTTTTTTAGCATCTCTTAAAGGGATTAAAACACTTAAAATAGCTTCAGAAAATGGAACAACTTTTAACTTCCATATAGGAGATTCATTTCTTTGCTCCAACTCTTTTTCTATAACAGCTAAAATATTTTCTATGTTTGATGTTTTAAACAACTCATAACTAACTTGCTTCATAATTTTCTCTTTTTTATCTTAAA